>Ga0256842_1000289_pt1 | contig 43940 bp, 39 predicted proteins | sample 4559240metaG_FD_185973 | JGI IMG/M metagenome (GOLD analysis project Ga0256842, IMG submission 185973) | Hydrothermal vent microbial communities from Guaymas Basin, Mexico - 4559-240 | ecosystem: Environmental > Aquatic > Marine > Hydrothermal vents | place: Mexico: Guaymas Basin | collected...
TAGATGTCCTAACTTTTTTGTTTTTATTTTATTTATTTTTGTAAAACAGATGGTATATTCCTAATATATATATTTATTTCTTATTATATTACTTTAAGTTTATAGGGGTGATGAATGTCAGTTATAATCTTTTATTAATATAATTTAAAGTATGATTATATTTTTAAAAAGGAGAAAAGATGGGAATTACACCTATAAATAAAGAGATAGAGATAAGAAATATTGATATTATTGTCTCAAGAGGTGATGGGGAAGGAAATATAACTTATGCAAATCCAATATTTTTTAAGATAGCAGGATATACGCAATCAGAGTTAATTGATCAACCACATAATATTATCCGTCATCCTGATATGCCAAAAGTTATATTTAAACTATTATGGGATAATCTTAAAGCAGGAAAGAATATTAAAGTTTTTGTAAAAAATTTATGCAAAGATGGATCGTTTTATTGGGTATTTGCAGAGGTTAAAGTAGCTACAAATCCTGATGGTTCTTTTAGAAACTTTGTATCAACTAGAAAAACTATGAGTAAAAATGCAAGAGATATAATAGAGCCTCTGTATGCAAATCTTATAGAGATAGAAAATAGTGATGGAATAATAATTTCTCAAAAAATTCTTGAAGAATTTTTAGCTAAAAATGGTGATGATTTAGATTCAATTAACAATGCTATGGTAAAAATACAGAATAACTAATAAGGATAAGATAATGATAGAATTTGATAGTTCAATGAAAAAATTACGCTCAGTAAGTGGTTATTTGGGTTCAGCCGTTTTAAACTTTGCTGGAGAAACTCTTTATATGGATGAAGAGAATACAGGAGTTGATATTGCATATTCTGCGAGTATCTTTAATGATGCATTTAAAATGGTATCGGAATCATCTTTAGATATTGGTTTTAGTGAAACCTCTTTTTTAGAGACTAAAACAAAAGATGGTCATATATTTTTAATTAATAGTGCAGGAGATAGTACAAGTGACCAATTTTCTAAAATAAATGTTTTTGCTATATTTAGAGATGATGGTAATGTAGCATTAGCTAAGATGATTATAGAAAAAACATCTAATATTATATCTAAAGAGTTATGTGAATTGTAGAGTCTCTTTAGGATTAGGCAACCATAACAACAAGGGATTGCCAATAGCGTCTTCTCGTAGGAGTGCCTCTTGTACTTTTGTAGTACCCTAAAGAAGTAAATTAAAACCAAACTTTAGGGTACCCCCCGATACCCCATGGGATACCCCTACGAAATAACATCATGTAGGAGGCAATCCCTTATGGTTGCCCTTTGGAGGTTATTTATATTTTAATCCTTATTTATAACCTACACTTAAGTGCCTCTTGCAAAAGAATATCAGACATTACTTCGCTTCTATTTAATACATGTTTTATATTGTACTCTTTTAATATATCATACTCATCTTGATTTGATACTTTTGCAATTATAGCTATATTTTTATCTATTGAATTTATTGTATCTATTACCATTTGAAGTTTTTTAAATTTTTCAATAGCAAGAATTACACTTGAAGCCTCTTTTATGTTAAGTGCATTAAGAAGTGATATTTGTGTAGCATTTCCAAATATAATATTTTTATTATCTTTTTTAGCCTCTTCTACCAATTTAATATCATGTTCTATTATAACATAAGATAATTTTTTTAGTTCCAATTTATTAACAATATCTTTACCCGTATTAGAGTAACCACATATTATAATATGTCCAGAGTATTGATCACCCTTAATATCAATATCTATCATTTTTTCTTCTTTAATAATTAAATTAGATAATGTAACAATATTTTTTAAGATAAATGGTGTAATTATCATTGATAAAACAATTATAGGTATAAATATCTCTATAATTACCAAATCAATCAAATAATTACTACTTGCAATTGCTAATACCACTAAAGAAAATTCACCAACTTGAGATAAACTAAATGCTGTTTTTATAGCTGTTCTTGCTGATGATTTATACTTAATTATAAAGAAAATCAAAAAACCTTTAAGAGTCATAATGATGATTAAAAGAGATAAAATTAAAAGATAATTATTAAAAATTACATCTGTATTTATCTGCATACCAATAGTGATGAAAAATAGTCCTAATAATATATCTCTAAATGGTATTAAATCTGCCTCAATTTGATGCTTATATTTTGTTTCTGCAATTGTCATTCCTGCAATAAACGCACCCAAAGAGTATGAAAATCCAAAGGCATGAGCGATATAAGATGATGCCAAAACTATTAATAATATAGATGCAATATATATCTCATTTGATACTGAGGCAACCTTTAAAAATTTTTCCACTATATATTTTCCAAAGATAAAAAGTATAGCGAGAACAATAATGGCATGAATTGCTGTAGTTATTAAGATGCTAGATATTGACTTCTCTGTAGTGATTAAAATATCAACCATTATTAAAATAGGGATAACTGCAATATCTTGAAATAATAATATTCCTAATGATTTTTTACCAAATTTTGTATTAATTGTTTCATTTTCATTCATAATTTTTAAAACAATAGCTGTCGATGAAAGAGAAAGTGCTGTTGCTATAATCAAACTACTTTTAATATCTATATCTAAAATATAATATGAGATTATAAAAAATAAAAATGAACTAAGAATAACTTGTAATAAACCATTTACAAAAACTTCAACTTTCATCTGTTTTAGATGTTCTATGGAAAATTCTAAGCCTATTGTAAACATTAAAAATACAATACCAAATTCTGCAAGATGGGCTATATCTTCATTGTGTCCACTATCTAAGACAAATATCTTACTAATAATAATACCAGTAAAAATATAACCTATAATTGTAGGTATATCAAATTTTTTTAGTATAATATTCAATAAAGTTGCTATTGCAAATGTTGATATTATTATTATCATAACTTCATTCATTTTAGACCTTTAATAATATCTGATTTTTATCCAAAGAGGTATAATAAAGTTTTTAAACTAGACTTCTTTTAAAACTAGATTCTGAATTAAATTCAGAATGACAAACAACCGTCGTCATTCCATGCTTGACTATCAATCGTCATTCCATGCTTGACTATCAATCGCCATTCCATGCTTGACTATCAATCGTCATTCCGTGCTTGACTATCAATCGTCATTCCGTGCTTGACACGGAATCTCAAAATGAGTTTTGAAAGAAAGTCTATTAAACCATCAATTTTTTATGTTCAACCATAACACATTGATTTTGTACAATATTAATACCAGTATCTTTAGCTTTTTGTGTAGCTTTATTATTTATAATACTTATTTGAGTCCATAATACTTTTACATCACCTCTATCTATACAGATATCAGCAATAGCATCAACAACTTCAGGTTTTCTAAAAACAACAACCATATCAACTGGTTCTTTAATATCTTTTAGGGATTTATAAACTTTTTGTCCAAGAATTTCACTCTCTTTAGGATAAATAGGAATCATATTGTACCCTACTTCTAATAAATATTTAGCTACTTTATGACTATCTTTCTCTAGTTTTGGAGAAGCACCTACAACAGCAATTGTTTTACACTCTTTTAAATACTCAATTATCTCTGAATCATTACTATTTACTCTTGGCATTTCACATTCCATTATATATCCTTAGTTATCAAAATTTTATACCAAATTATAGCAATATTCAGTAAAAAGTTGGATATAATAAAGCTAATTAGTTTTATTATTAAAAGGGATGATTATGAATGAAGCAGTTAAGTTAGAAAATTATAGTTATGAAGATTATTTAGATATAGATAAAAGTACCAAAGAGAGAGTAGAACTGATTTTTGGAGATATTCATATGATGGCGGCGGCAGGGGCAAGTGCCGTGCATCAAGATATTCTATTAAATTTGGGGTATATGTTTAAATTAATTACGAAAGATAATAAAAAATGTATTCCAAGAATTGCCCCTTTTGATATTAAGCTTACAATAAATCAAGATACAAGCGTAGTCCAACCAGATATTATGCTTTTATGTTAAAATAAAAATCTACCTTGTGCTATATTTGAAGTCTTATCACCATCAACGACATATAAAGATAAAACAGTTAAAAAAGATTTATATGAAGTAAGTGGAGTAAAAGAGTATTTTTTAGTTAATAGTGATTTTAAAACTATTGATAGATTTGTACTTGTGGATAATAAATATATGTATGATAGAGCTTATGGAATAGATGATAAAATGAGAGTTGAGTGTTTAGATTGTGAGATAGATTTGAATGAAGTTTTTGCATTGCCAAACGAATAGAGGTAAAATATGACAATAAATAATATAAATATCCAAAACTTTTTTTCTATAAAAGATATAGAACTTTTTAATTTAAAAGATAAAAAAGAAATTTATATAGTTGGTGAAAATGGTGATGGTAAGACTTTGCTACTTCAAGCAATAGCAGTTGCATTAAAAGGCACAATTGAAGATGGTTTAAAAGATTTTAGAGAAAAAGAAAATGAATATACTTTAGAAATAAATGATAAAGATTTAGAGAAATTAGAAGAAGTATATATAGAATTTAAGAAGGAAAATATATAATAGATGAAAAGTCTCTTTAGTCAGTATCTACCATATCTATTTGGATATAAAAAGAAGTTTTTTTATGCCATTTTAGGGATGATTGCAGTAGCAGTTGGAACAGCAGGAACGGCTCATTTAATTAAACCCGTGTTAGATGATATTTTTATTAATAAAGATAGAGATATGTTAGCAATTTTACCATTTATGTTTATTTTTGTTTTTACTCTTAAAGGTATCGGAAAATATATTCAAACATATTATACTGCATATATTGGGCAAGATGTGGTACGAAAAATGCGTGATGATGTGGTTTTACATCTTACTCATCTTGATATTGAATTTTTTAATCAAACTCATACAGGTGAAATTTTATCACGAATTACAAATGATATATCTCGTATTCAAACTGTTGTTGCCACAATTATTCCAAACTTTTTTCGTGAAATTTTTACTATTATTGTTTTAACTGCATATATTATATATCTTAGTCCAAAACTTGCTTTATATTTTTTGATTTTTATGCCTCTTGTAATATATCCTGTTTCAATATTGGCAAAAAAAATGCGTAAATATTCTAATCTTTCTCAAGAAAGTATGGCGGATATGACAACAAGACTTGGGGAAATTTTTTATAATATAGAGATGATTAAATCTAATTCTACACAAGAATATGAGCATGAAAAATTTTCTATTCAAAATTATTCTGTATTTAGATTTCTGATGAAACAGATTAAAACAAATGCTTTAACCTCACCTGTGATGGAGATTATTGGAGCAGTTGCCATTGGTATGGTAATATTTGTGGGGGGTGGAGAGGTTATTGATGGTAATATGAGTGTGGGAAGTTTTTTTGCTTTTGCAACAGCTTTATTTTTGCTATATGACCCAATTAGACGAATTTCATCATTATATAATAAAGCTCAAGATGCAGTATCTGCTAATATCAGAATGCAAGAACTTTTTTCTAAAAAACCAACTATTGTTAGTGGAAATATAGAATTAAATAATAATATAGAAAAAATAGAATTTAGTAAAATATCATTAAAATATGGGAAAGATAAAGTATTAAAAGATATTAATTTTAGTGTTAAAAAGGGTGAATCTATTGCATTAATTGGTAATAGTGGTTCTGGAAAAAGCTCTTTGGTAAATTTAATAGTAAGATTTTATAATCCAAATAGTGGTAATATCAAAATAAATGGTATAGATATTAGAAATTTTAGTTTAAAATCTCTTCATGATAATATTGGCTTCGTAACACAAAAAATATTTATATTTAATGATACAGTTGCATCTAATGTAGCTTATGGTTTAGAGATAGATAAAGATAAAGTTATTAAAGCACTTAAAAAGGCGAATGCTTTTGAATTTGTTAATAAATTTTCAGATGGAGTAGATATGATTTTAAGTGAAAGTGGAGGAAATTTATCAGGTGGTCAAAGACAAAGATTAGCTCTTGCTAGAGCATTATATAAAAATCCTCAAATTTTAATATTAGATGAAGCAACATCAGCACTAGATAATCAAAGTGAATCACTAATTATTAAAGCACTTTATGAGCTAAAAAGTGATATGATAATAATATCTATTGCACATAGATTGAGTACCGTTAAAAACGCAGATAATATATTTTTATTTAAAGATGGTAAAATTTTATGCGAAGGAACACAATCTCAACTTCAAAAGAGATGTGACGAATACAAAGAACTCAATAAGGATATAACTAATTAATGAATATAAAAAAACTAACTCTAATATCTATTATTTTAACAGGGATTGTTACAAATTCTTTAGGTGTGGATAAATATCCATTTTTGGGTATATCAATTAATAGTGCAGATATTAATGGTAATAGAATAAATACCATAGGGCTTAGGTATGGTCAGCAAACTCAAGATTGGCGTACCACTTTTACATTAGAAAATAGAGAGCATGGTCGTCAAAGTTTAATAGTACAAATGGATAAGATATTACTCCATTCTATTGGAACATCTAAGCTAAGAGCGTATGTAGGTTTAGCAATTGGTGCCATGTCTCAACAAAGGTCTGATAAAGATAGTAAAGATATAGGTTATGTATATGGTGCAACTATTGGAATGATGTATTATGTTAGCGATACCATTGATCTTGATTTATCATATAGATATCTTAAAACAGATGATAATATTGATAGTGTTGATAATTTTAATAGTGTAACCCTTGGTATACACTATTTCTTTTAGGATTAACTTCTAAAGGGCAACCACAAGGGATTACCTTAATAATGCCCAATGAATTAAGCTTTTTTTCGGACGAGATGGCTTTAGCCTCTCCCTAATATACGGAGCTGAAGCACCATGTCGTCATATCAAAAAGCATAATAATCCTTTTTGATTATCTTTAAGATTCTATCTTAACCAGTAATTCATCTACCACAAGTTCCAGCTTATAATAAAACTCTTCTAGCAGTGTTCTATCTTGTGTCTTATCTAACTCTTTGGTAATAATATAAAGAGATGATGCACCTATATTTTGACTTAGTCCTTTTAGTGTATGTGTCGCTCTTTTAAATTCAAATTTATCTAAATTATCTATATTAAAATTTTTATACCTAGTTATAAAATGACCTAAAATTTCAATATATAACTTTTTATCTCCACCTAAATAATCAAGACCAATGTTAATATCTAGATATGTAAAATTTGGTAGTTCAATACCATCTAACTCATTAACAATTAAATCATCTATAGTATCTTTAACTCTAATATATTTAATAAGTGCTTTATATATTTTTTCTATCTCTATCGGCTTACTTAAGTGTGCATTCATACCAATCTCTTTGCTTTTTTCTATATCATGCTTCATAGCATTTGCACTAAGAGCTATAATTGGAATATTTTTATCTATCTCTCTTATCTTTGTTGTTGCTTCATATCCATCCATTATAGGCATCTGAATATCCATTAATATAAGCTCATATTTAGATCTATTTTGATTATATAAATCTAGTGCCATCTTTCCATCATAAGCATCATCAATATTTATCCCACTACTTTGAAGTAATGCATGGATTATCTCTCTATTTACATCATTATCTTCTGCTAATAAAATATTTGAACCTTTTAAGGATGCTATATTACTATTTAATTTTTTTAGACTAGTTTTATTACTAACCTTTTTTATCTTACTTTTCTCACCTTTTGGTAACTCTATTTCAAACATAAAACTACTCCCTTTACCTTTTATACTTTCAACCCATATTTTACCGTTCATCAAATAAACAAGCTCTTTTGATATACTAAGCCCTAATCCTGTTCCACCATATTTTCGTGTTGTACTACTATCTGCTTGAGAGAAAGAACTAAAAAGTCTTGATTGCTCCTGCGTAGTTAATCCTATCCCTGTATCTTTTACTATAAATCTAATATTATCATTATCAATTCTCTCTATATTAAAACTTATAGAACCTTTATGTGTAAATTTAATTGCATTTGTAATTAAATTTAATATTATTTGAGATATTTTCAAAGCATCACCATAATATATATGATATTTTTCATTACAAGATATCTTAAACTCTAAATCTTTCTCTTCTGCTTTTAACTCTACTATATTTATAATATTATTCACTATATCCTTCATATCAAAATGTATCTTCTCTATCTCTATTTTACCAGCTTCTATTTTGCTAAAATCTAATATATCATTAATTATATCTAATAAATTATTTGATGTTTTTTCTATTTTATTAATATAATTTATTTGAAGTGGATTTAGATTAGTTTGCTTTATAAGATATGTCATACCTACAATACCATTCATTGGAGTTCTTATCTCATGAGACATATTTGCTAAAAAATTTGATTTGATTTTTGTTGATTCTTCTGCTTTTTGTTTTGAGATTTTCAGCTCTTTTTCATTATTTTTCATATCTGTCAAATCTAATAATGACATGATATGAATAGTTCTATTATTATTCTTGAAATTATGACCTTTGATCATTACAGGAAATTCTTCACCATTACTTTTTAAAGCAATAGATTCATAAGGTTCCTCTACTGCTTGTTGTATATTTCTAATACTAAGGGGTCTATAAGATGGGGCGATAAAAGAGATTAAACTAATTCCAAGAATATCTTTTTTATTTTTAAAACCAAAAATTACTAATCCAGCATTATTAATATCTATACATTTACCATCTTCAATAATGCAAATCCCTTCCATTGTTGTGTCCAATACATGCTGAAATTCATAATTAGAAAATTCAAGCTCTGAAGTTCTTTGTTTTACTTTCTCTTCTAAAGTCTTAAAAAGTTCTCTTTTAGCTCTTTGAATCAGTTTTATTCTGTATGATAATAGATATGTTAATCCCATAGCTTCAAGCGATAATCCAATACCTATTGCATGGCTTGTAATATGTGTATAATTTAAAAAACCATTATAAAATAACATACCAATAGTTTCAAATACTCCAAAAGATATATTAGCAATTAAAAAATATTTTGCTAAATTATTGCCTTGTTTATGTATAGAGATAGCAACACTAATAAATACAATAAATGAATATAAAAATAGTATATGTGTTAATCTTGTAGCACCTTCATAATCAAACATAGTATAAAGTAAATTAAATAAAAATAGATATATAATTGAATCTATTAGTTTATTTTCTCTTGGATATTTTATCTCTGTTTTAAATATAGATTTAATGAAAAATGATAAAAGAATTGGTAATAATATTAGTATATTACTAAAAATGTAAACAATACTTCCATATACTTCAAAATAGTGTGCTAATGGACCATACATATATATTATCCAAATAGAGGAGCTAAATAGATATAGTGAATAGTATAGATACTCTTTATATTTTAACGATATATAAATAATAAGATTATAAAAAGCTAAAGTCATTAATACACCCATTAAGAATACCATTGGAACATACTCTTTGATTAAGACTTTTTTAGAGTTCTCTTCATCTAAAATTAGAAGTTTAAAAAATTGTGATGATATAGCTTCTGATTTCATATATACAATTTTTGTCTGATTTGACCTAAGATATATATCAAATATAGCATTAGCACCATCCATACTAACTCTATTCATATTATTTTTTAGATCTATCTGAAGAGCATTTAAAATTTTATTATCTTCTAATTCATAAAATTTAATTGATGAACTATGAAAAGCATCAATATTGTGAATAAATATATTTTGGTTTTTGGTTGTACTATTTTTAATTACTATTTTTACCCAAGTATATTTTGCATTATATCCTAAAGATAAACTGTTCGAAGAGTTTATAAAATTTTGCTTTTTTACATTATCTAATTGCATATTATTGGTTGTATCAATAAAATAGCCTATCTTAAAATCATTAATTTTTATATTATTAGACTTAATATCTACAATTGATTGAGCATTGAGAGTAGTAAACAAGAGTATTATATATATAAGTTTTTGTATCATTTAGAATTCTCTTAATAACAGATTTATATTAAAAAGTATGATACTCAAAATATGCTATATATGAGTTGAAATATAAGAAAAAATTATTTATATAAAGAGTATTTATATATTAAATATTATATACTTTTATAAAAATAGGTTGTAATATTAAAATGAGAATAGGTACAGATATAGTTTCAATAAATAGAGTGGCTAAATCAATTGATAGATTTGGAGATAGATATAAAAAAAGATTTTTAAATCCATCAGAGATACAAAAAGCTAAAAGAACAGAATCTATTGCAGGATATTGGGCTGCAAAAGAAGCAATATCAAAAGCTTTAGGTTGTGGAATAGGGGCAGAACTTAGCTTTTTAGATATTACAATATATAAAGATAAAAAAAATGCTCCATACTTTAGATTATCTTTAAAAGCACAAAATATTCATAATATTAAAGATTCATCTTTATCTATAAGCCATGATAGAGGTTTTGCTATAGCAGTTGTTATATTAAAACTCTAAGAATATATTTATCTTTTCTTCATCTATAATTTTATTATTTTTATCTATTATTTTTAATTTTCTTAATTTAGATAAAGTACGAGATAGCGTTTCAGGTGCCATATTTAAAATATTTGCAATCTGTATATTCTTTGAATTTTCTATAAATTCAGGATTATCTTTAATAAGTGAACATACTTTTGATGTTGTATCAAATATCAGATTTCTATTTATAGCAACCTCTAAATGTTTTATCTTTTTTGTTAAAGAACGGATAATATAAAAAGAGAAAATGGAATCATCTTTTAATATTTCCAAAAATTTAGCTCTATCTACTAATGCAACCATTGTATTATCTATTGTAGCAACAGCTGTTGCAGGAAAATTCATATTTTCTAGTGTTGCCATCTCTGCAACCATCGTTGGTTGTGTAAAATAATGCAAAACAATTTCATTTGATTTAATACCTGTTTTATATAATTTTAGGTATCCCTCTAAAAGAATATAAAAATAGTTTGGCTGATCACCCTCATAAAATAATATATTATCAATTGATAATTTTTTTATGGTTGTAATTTTATCTATTTTTTCAAATTCTATATCACTTAATGTGTTAAATATATCAACATTTCTTAGTTGCTTTCTTATCATAAGTAATTATATCTATATATTGATTTAAATCAAATTTTTTATTCTAAGTTTTATATATAATTTGATAAAATACTAAATAGAAAGTGATAAACAATGAAATACCCAGAATTTTTTAATAATATAGAGACTATAACACTACAAGACCCATTATCAAATTTTTTAGGCTCTTTAGACCAAGGGATAGTTGAATTTAATTATCTTGATGTAGTTAAAAGTGCAGGTCATAGTTGTCCAACAGTTGCAGGAGCATATATTATGAGCCTTATTGGATTAAAAGAGTTATATCAAGATGAACTACCTTTAAGAGGTGGTGTTAAAATTTCTTTTAAAGAAAATAGTAACGAAGGTGTAGCTGGAGTTATAGCTAATGTAGTTACTCAAATTACGGGAGCAACAGAAACATTTGGATTTAAAGGTCTTAATGGGAATTTTGCACGAAATAATTTAATGAGCTTTAACGATGATATAAATTCAAGTATAAAATTAACAAGATTAGATAATAATCAAACTGTAGAGTTAATTTATAATCCTAATGTTTGTCCTCCCAGCCCTAAGCAAAATGAACTTATGGGTAAAATAATGCAACAAATTGCAACCAATGAAGAGAAAAAAGAGTTTGGAGTATTATGGCAACAAAGAGTTGAAGATATTTTTAATAATATAGATAAAGTTATATCTGTTAGATAACATATTATAATACCTCTAAATTCCACCTCTGAGAGAATATGAAAACATCATTTATGGATTTTTTAATACATGTCAGTCGTGGGATTTGCAATTTAAGTCAATTTTAAGCTAAAAAACTATTAATATAAATAAAATATAGAATTAATCTCGGATACAATGGCTTTAGCCTCGTCAAAAGTTAGATAGTAAATAGAAGTTAAATATAGATTAAATTGCAAGTCCTAACCCTGACCTAAATATAATCGTAAATTTAATTAGAATCATTAGAGGTGATAAAAATCATTAAATTAAAACTATATTTTACATTAATTAGATAAAATTAGATAAAAATTGGAGTCTATATGCTTTTTTATCAACCAACTAGTGGATATTGTTATAATAGTGACTCTATTTTTTTATATAAATTTATCTCATCATTTAAGCCAAAAGGAAATTTACTTGATATTGGTTGTGGAGTTGGTATCATTTCAGCGTTAATAGGTCGTAATTTTGATACAAATACAACAATTATAGATAAGCAAAGTATTATGTTAGATTATGCTAAGCATAATTTTTATATAAATAGTATAGAAACAGATGCACATCTTGGGGATTTTGTAGGTTATAGATTTAATAAAAAATTTGATTTTATAATATCTAATCCACCATTTTATGATAGTAATAGTGTTACAAAAAGTAATAATACTTATTTAAATACAGCTCGGTATTCCCATCATTTGCCATTTGAGGATTTGGTTAAAAGTGTAAAAAAGATTTTAAAGCCTCGTGGATGGTTTATATTTTGTTATGATTCAAAGCAGATAGATATGCTTATGTTTGTTTTAAAAAAAGAAAATTTAAATCCTGAAAAGGTAACTTTTGTATATTCCAAAATAGATAAGAATTCTAAGTTGGTGATGATAGCTTGTAGATTAGGTTCAAAATCGCTTACTCAAATTACAGCCCCTTTGATTGTTTTAGATAAAAATGGAGATTACGTAGAATCTGTACAAGAGATTTTTAAAAAAGCTGATACACATAGTATAAAAGGAGATTTTTAGATGGATAGTTATATTAAACAAGATGGTTATAAATTTTCTTTTGATAGCAGTGAATGTAGTGCTTGTCAGGGATTTTGTTGCAGAGGTGAGAGTGGTTATATATGGATTAATTACCAAGAAATTGTAAAAGTTGCTAATCATCTATCTCTTAGTCGTGATGAATTTAGTAACAAATATATAAAAAAGGTTAAACATAGATACTCTTTGATAGAAAAACAATTAGGATATAAAGATTATGCTTGTATCTTTTTTGATGAGAAGTTAAATAGATGTGGTATATATGAAGTACGACCAAATCAATGTAAAACATTTCCTTTTTGGGAACAGTTTAAAGGTAATGAAATGGAGGCAAGAAAAGAGTGTCCAGCCGTAAAATAATATTTTCTTTAGTTACCACTGTTTTAATGAGTGTAACAAGCGTTGCAAAAGAAGCAAAAAATAGTAATAAGCTATTTTTAAATTTGATGACTGAAGATGAACTAATTGTTAGAGCTATAATATATGAAGAAAAAGAAGACTATATTAATACTCAAAAATATTTCTCTTATCTATATAAAACAACTAATAAAAAAGAGTATTTTTATAAAGAGGTGATGGCTGGAATATTTGCCAATAGTAACACAAATAAATATATAAAAAAGATAGAGTCATTAAAAAATCAAGATAGATATGATTTGGTTGTGAAGAGATTATTAATCTCTTTATATCTAAAAGATGAGCAGATAGATAAAGCAAAAGAGATAACTAAGGAATTAATTAAATACTCTGATGACTCTTTAAATTTAGAATTTGCATCTAATACATATATTATGATACAAGATTATGATAATGCAATAAAGCTTTTAAATTATGCATATAATAAGAATTTTGAAGAGGAGATATTACTTAAATTAGTAGCAATACTTGTGGTGTATCAACAAAAAGATATGGAAGCTATTATGAGATTAGAGACTCATAAAAGAATGGTTGGTAGTAGTAGTGATATATTAAAAGATCTTGTTGATTTATATATACAGACATCTGATGCAAAAAATCTTGTTAAGATATATAAAGAGTTATACCTAATGCAAGGGGATGATCAGTATCTTCAGGCTGTAATTGATATGTATATAAATTCTAAAGATTATAAGAGTGCAATAGAGTTTTTAGAGATGGATGGTGAGCATTTAGAGATATTATATGAGCTGTATAAAATAGACCAAAATTATGATAAGGCATTTTTATTAGCCAAAAAAATATATAAAATTACAGATGATGCTAGATGGTTGGCAGAACTCGGAGTTTTAAGTTTTGAAAAATATGTATCAGTAGAGAAAGAAAATAATATTATATTAAAACAGAGTATTAAGTATTTTGAAAAAGCTTTAAAATTAGGACTTGATGATAGTATATATTTAAACTATTATGGATATACTTTAATCGATAAAAATATTGATATTGATAAAGGTATTGATATTCTAAATAAAGCACTTGAACAGCAACCTAATAATGGTTATTTTTTAGATTCTTTGGCTTGGGGATATTATAAAAAGCAAGATTGTACAAAAGCTTATAAGCTAATGAAAAAGATTATTGACCAAGGTGACTTATTAGAAGAAGATATAAAAATTCATTGGAATAAAATTAAAAATTGTACAAAATAAAATAATAATAAAAGAGGTAAAAATGATATTAGATGAGATAATAAAAAAAACAAAAGCAGATTTAGAAAAGAGAAAAATAGAATTTCCAGTTGATTGGTTGGGTAGATCTTTGGCATATAACCCATTTATTCCAAAAGATGTTCACTCTGCCCTTAAATCAACACCCGAAAATCCATATAGAATAATTGCAGAGGTAAAAAAAGCAAGTCCTAGTAAAGGGATAATTAGAGAAGATTTTGATCCTGTTTTAATTGCAAAAGAGTATGAAAAGGGTGGAGCTGATTCTTTATCAATTTTAACTGAACCTCATTTTTTTCAAGGAGATAAAGAATATTTAGGGATGATTAGACGATATGTTCCAATGCCACTTCTAAGAAAAGATTTTATAGTTGATAAATATCAACTTGTTGAGGCTCTTGTTTATGGTGCTGACTATGTATTATTAATTGCTACTGCTCTTAGTACAAAAGAGTTAAAAACTTTATTTGAATATACAAGACACTTAGGGCTTGAGGCACTTGTTGAGATTCATGATAAAAAAGATTTAACAAAAGCAATATTTGCTGGTGCTGATATTATTGGGATTAACCACCGTAATTTAGAAACTTTTAAGATGGATATGAAACTTAGTGAAAAACTAATTCCATTAATTCCAAATAGTAAAATAATTGTGGCAGAGAGTGGTATAACCTCTCATAAAACAGTGGTAGAACTTAGTAAAGTTGGAGCTGATGCCTTTTTGGTTGGTGAACATTTTATGAGACAAGATGATATAGCAGGAGCTGTAAAAAGCTTAAAAGAGGGTAAATAAAATTATCAAGAAGAGGATAAAATTTATTTTTATATTAATAACTCTCTTATTTTCATGGTTATACTCTACAGATGCATTTGAAAGAAATTGTGTAGAGTGTCATAAACAACTTCCTGCAACACTCCAAAGGATGTTTTTTAACTATCTTTTGGTTTATAGCGGTGAAAAAAATACAAAAGCAGGACTTTTCTATTATATGAGATACCCTTATAAAGAGATATCGGTTATGTCAGAGCTTTTCATTCAAACAATTGGAATTAAAAAACCATTAGATATAAGTAACCGTGAACTTAGAGAAGCGATTGATATTTATTGGGAAAAATATAGAGTTATAGGTAGGGTAAAATAAAATAGATAAAGTTCTGTCATTCTTAGCTTTTGACTGGACATTATGGTTGTTTATCATTCTCAGCTTGACTGGGGGAATCTATTTGTCATTCTCAGCTTGACTGGGAATCTACATTTTATTTATAAATAAAATATTATAAAAGGTAATTTATGAATGATAAGCTATTTAAGGATATAAAACATATATCAGAAGAGATGTTTAATACAGATTTTTTTACATTCTTTCATGGTTCTATATCTGCAAAAGTTTCAGAATATGGTTTTGTAATCAATAAAAAAGATACTATTTTGGATAATATTTCTCAAGAGTCTTTGATATATTTAAATTCTCAAAGACGAGATTATAGGTGGAAGTTAGCAAGTGGAGATGTAGATATTCATGAACATATTTATAATAGTATATCATCTGCAAAATATATATCTTTTACAATGTCCCCTTATATTACAGCATTTTCTCTTAAGCACTCCAAAATTATACCACAAGACTATTTTGGTTCTACACTTTTGGGTAATCAAATCATTTATGACCCTAAGAATTTTGATAATTGGTTAGATAGAGCACCTTTTGAAATTCCAATCTTTTTTAAAAAGAATAGTAGTCATTTTATGATTATAAAGGGTTTTGGTGTTATTGCTTATGATAGAGATTTAGTAGAGATGGCAAAAAAGCTCTCTATTTTAGAGAACTCTTGCAAACTTTTAATGATTAGTTAAAAAATAACTTTTTAATTTTTTTTATTGGCATCTTTCATGAGTAGTGTAAGTTTACGAGACCCTGAATCAAGTTCAGGGTGACGAAAGTCCGTCGTATTCCGTGCTTGACAACCGTGAATCAAGTTCAGGGTGACGAAAGTCCGTCATATATTCCTCCGTACTTGACAACCGTCATTTCGTACTTGACAGACACATAATCTCTAAAATCAAGAGTGTCTACTACTTTTGATACTCTATGAAGGATACCTTTTTATTTAACCATTTTTTCATAATTTTTATCTGCTCTTTTGTTCTTTTAGTTGCTGTACCACCTTGTGAATCTCTAGCATTCATAGATGCTCTATTATCTAATAATTCAAGAATATTCTTTTTGATTCTATTATCAATACTTTGTAAATCTTGTAGGGTCAATTCAGAAATATCAACACCTTTTGACTCTGCTAAATTTACACAATCACCTGTAATATAATAAGCATCTCTAAAAGCGATACCAACCTCTTTCACCAAATAATCAGCTAAATCTGTGGCACTTAAATGACCAATCATACAAGCTTTTTCCATATTATCCACATTAACACTCATCTGAGCCATCATCTCTTCAAGAACTTTAAGACTAAGCGTTGCAGTTTTTATGCTATCAAAAACCCCCTCTTTATCCTCTTGCATATCTTTATTATATGCTAATGGAAGAGATTTCATAACAGTTAAAAGCGATATTAAGTTACCATTTACCCTTCCTGTTTTACCCCTTAAAAGCTCTGGAATATCAGGATTTTTCTTTTGTGGCATAATTGAACTACCAGTAGCATGAGCATCACTAAGAGTTATAAATCCAAATTCACTAGATGACCATAAAATTAGCTCTTCGCTAAGACGGCTAATATGCATCATCATTGTTGAGATGTTATAAAGCATATCAAGTGCAAAATCTCTATCACTTACACTATCTAAACAATTTAGAGTAGGCTTTTTGAATCCAAGCTCTTTTGATGTCATCTCTCTATCAATATTATGTGGAGTTCCTGCTAAAGCTGCACAACCTAAAGGGGAGTAATTATTTCTATCATAAGCATCCATAAATCTTTCATAATCTCGTTTAAACATACTAACATAAGCCATTAAATGATAGCCAAAGTTTATTGGTTGAGCATGTTGAAGATGGGTCATACCTGGGAGAAGTGTATTTGTATGTTTTGAAGCAATAAATATAAAAGTATCAATATTTCTTAAAAGTAAAGAGGCTATATCAAGAGTGTTTTTTTGAACAAATAATCTAAAATCAACAGCTACTTGATCGTTTCTACTTCTTGCCGTATGAAGCCTTTTGCCACTATCTCCAGCGATTTGTGTAACTCTACTTTCCACTGCCATATGAATATCTTCATCATCTCCATCGAGTTTTAATTGTCCAGTTTTTATCTCATCTCTAACTTGTTTTAGAGCATTTTTTATATCTTTGTACTCTTTTTTTGAGATAATTCCCTGTTTTTGTAACATTTTAGAATGAGCTAAAGAGCCTTTAATATCCTCTTTATACAGTAATTTATCAAATGGTAAAGATTGATTTAACTCTTGAAGCAATTTCGAACTCTCCTGTGAAATACGAGCAGAAGCTATTTTTTTAGACATATAATCTCCTAATTTTAATAATCACTAATATTACATATTTTAATAAATAGTAGGGTGCTGTTTTCAACGCACCACTAATCTATATATAATGGTGCGTTGAAAACCGCACCCTACAAAATTTTAATATATAGTATGTAACATTAGTTAATAACATTTTATCATAAATATCTAATATTTAAAATTCAATATCCATATTTTTTAACACTAAAATTTTTTAATTACCTACACCTTTCGTTACATTTATCCTTTTTTCTATTATATAATAAATTAGGTTTAATTTCTGTCTTGACTTTTCAGTTCATTAAAGAGTAAGATTTAAGATTGCTAAAGATTCTTGGATTTAGGTACGAAAGTTAAGTATATTATTTAATTCAAGAATTATATATTCTATTCTATTTTTTGCTAATGCTATATTTGTTTTTTTTATATTAAAAATAACATACAAAATAATATCTCGTTCCCATTTAATATATTGAGAAATCTGAATTTGAAAAGTATTACTAAGTATATATTTATTAAATGATTGGTTTAATAAAATAGAATTTTTAATCATAGATTGTGATATATCATTATTTAGTAATATATTTTCTATATCAATATTTTTTGAAGATAATATGATATTACTTTGATAATCAGAAATAGAAATACTTAATATCCCATCTAATCCAATATTATCATTTACTAACTTATCTATTACTTTAATATCAATATTATAATAATCAATAAATTTATCTTTAAAAAAATTATTTTCTATTTCCATCTATTTATATCTTAATAAATCTAAAATGGATATACTCATATTTAAATATATCCATTTTATATTATGCCTTCGCTACAGAATTCATTTTATTTCTAGCAAGTGCTAAATTTGATTTTGAAGAATCCAATGCTACATATAAACATAATTCATCTTGTCCCTCTACCATTGTAATAATATGAATCTGGTTTGTAAGAGTAATTAATATATCTTTTATTTTCTCATTGGCACCTACACTTTTGATAGTTCCCATTTTAGCTTTTAACACTTCCGAATTACCAGCTGATGCTAACTCAATATCAAAATTACCATTTGTTCTCATTCCAAGTGTCATTCCACTATCCCAATCAATTAATGAAGCAGCTAAAGCTCCATTAAGGCTCATTATATCATCTAAAGATACATCAATATTATTTATATCCATAAAAATATCTCCTAATTTAAAATTTGAAAAAGTTATCATAAATTCTTTCAATACAATTTTACTATTTATTTCTTAATAATATCTATTTTTTGCATAACATTTTCTATATTCTTTTTTGAAAATGGTTTTGGAATATGATAATCATAAAGATGCCTGTTTTTTTCTAAAATATCTTTATCATTTGTGATAGAGACTATAATTATATCTCTGTCTTTATATTTATTACTTTTTAATTCTTTAGCTATATCACTACCTAATGCACCTGGCATATGATGGTCTAAAAATATTAAATTAATATCATCATCACAATGTATACAATTATTTAAAATCTCTAATGCCTCTATTCCATCATAAGCAAACTTTACCTCACCTATATTTTTATATACAGAAATCATAGCATTTAAAATTTGTACATTAATGCGAATATCATCAGCTATCAAAATATTTACAGTTTGTTCCATGGTATTATTTTTTGTGATTTTTTTTATCTCTTCTTTTATTTTGATAGAATTAGATAGATTAGGATTTGTATATGTAACAATATTTTTCAAATTTTCTCTAGCATAACCAATTAACTTATCTACCTCTAAATTTTTATTAGTTATTGAAATCTGTTTATATATCTTTTCAATCTGTTTTATATTGTGATAATTTTCTAATCTCTCTTGGTTTGTTTTTTGAGAATTAATATCTTCTTGATTATAACTATTCTCATAAAGAAAAATTTTAAAAAATACTTTTCTCAATATATTTATATTCCTAAAGTCTATCTCACTTAAAGCAGATGGAAATTGTGATAATCTCAAAATTCCTTTAATCTCTCCATTTATCATAAAAAATGGTATAACGATTTGATTATTCATATCTATATTAAATGGATTATCAATTGCACTATTATATCTATTTTCCTCTTTTATATTTTTTATATAACAAGGCTCTTTTTTCATAATAGCATTTCCTAATATACTATTTTGGTTTAAATGTTTTATATTTAAAATTAAGTTATTAATCTTATCAAAAAATATACCTTTCTTATTATCATAATAGAATAAGTCTATATTATTAGCACCTAATCCATCTTTTAATAAATTATATATCCCAATATGATCTTGATAATTATCAAGTAAGTCTTTTCTTAGTTTCGTAAAATCCATATAATATTCTTTAATAATTAAATTTTTATATTCTATCATATTATCTCTAAAATTACTTAACCTTCACACTAACCTAGTCAGTATAACCTCTAGTTAATCCTTTTTGTATAATAAACAGACTCTTCTGTGAAATACAAGCAGAAGCTATTTTTTAGATATATAGTTTCCTAATTTTATTATTTATTTTTTATTAATAGTATTAAAGCATAAAAATCATCTAATATATCGTATAATTTCGTTATAATTTTTTTAAATATTTAGGAGTTTTTATGATAGATAGTGATATGGATCAAATAAGAGAACTCTTACTTGGGGAATTTAAAGAAGAAACTAAAAATGAATTTAAATCTATATATAGAGAACTAGATGAGATAAAAGAGAAAAATCAGCAAGATATAGATAATTTAAGCAAATTATTACAGCAAAAATATCAGCATTTAGAAAATAGTATTAATACTCAAATAAAATCTCAACAAGATATAAATGAGGATAAGTTTAAATCTATAGGACAAGAGATATTTATTCAGCAAGAGTATAATAAGCAAGTATTTAATACTCTAAAAAAGCAGTTTGAAAAAAGGTTAAATACCCTTAAAGATGATTATACTCAAAAAAATGTATCTAAAGAATCTATGGCATCTATGTTCTTTGATTATGCTGTAAAGTTAAAAAATGAAAATTTAAAAGATAAACTAAAAAAGAATTTAAAGTAAATGAATAAAGAGTTTGAAAAGTTAAGAGAACTGATTGTTCAAAAAGAGATAGACCAACTTGATGATATTATCTTGAGAGTTAAAAATATTGAAAATTCTCAAAAAAGAGATATCTTAGTTAAGAGTTTATCTAAGATTATTGTTGAAATTTTAGTAGAGAATATAAATAATGATGAAAATAAAATATATTCAGTTGTTCACCCTTTTGTTATTAAGGGGCTTAAAGAGGAATTAAATGGAACTAATGATGAGATCTCTAAGATATTAGGACCATTAATATCTTCATCAATTAAAGAACAGGTACATAAAGAAAAAGATTCTATAGTCGATGCACTATATCCAATTATGGGTAATATGGTAAGTAAATATGTAACTAATGCATTTAAAAATATGATGGTTGAGATAAACTATAAGCTTCAAGATACTCTTTCTACAGAAATAATCCAAAGAAAAATAAAATCTAAAATATATAAGATTAGTGAAGCCGAACTCTTGATAAAAGAGTCTAATTTTGCCAAAGTTAATAGCATATTTTTAATTCATAAAGAATCTGGAATGTTAATTTTGGATGCTCATAGAGAAGATAACAAAAAGATAGATGAACCAGAGATGGTTGCATCAATGCTAAGTGCAATTAAAAGTTTTGTAAATGATTGGATTAGTAATCAGGATAAGATGAGTGAGGTATCTGAGATAGAATATGGAAATTCATCTATTTTAATTGAAAGTGCTGGAAGCGTCTATTTAGCTGTGGTAATTGATGGAAAATCGGACTTTAATCTACAAGAAGAGATCTCATTTACACTTTCTAAAGTGATACTAAATCATGCTATAGAAATATCTGAATATGATGGAGATCCTGAAACAATTAAGTCAAATGATATTATCAAAATCTTATCAACACTTTTTTATAATAAATCAAAAAATAAAAATAAAAATAAATTAGAAAATAAATTTCCAATCTTTAGTACTATACTATTAATATTTTTCATCTTAACTCCTTTATCTTGGAGTGGATTTAATAGCTATAAAGAATATTTAATAAAAAAGGCAGAGGATTCTATAATCTCATTAATCCAAAAGAATAATATTAAGATATATGATTTTAAAATACAAACAGATAATAAAATTATAGAAATAGAAGGTATAGTATTAAATCAAAATGAAAAAGATAAACTTAATATATTAATGTTAAATACTAATGTGGTAAATAGTGTTGATTGTGTTAATTATAGTTTTTTAAATCAATATATTAAACTACAACTTAATAAAATATTATTTGATTATAATAATAAATACGGCTCTAATATCTCTTATATTATAAATAACGATAATAAAATTATTTTAAAGGGTTCAATTATTGATATTAACGCAAAAAATGAGTTAGCTAATTATTTAAATAAAATATTTAAAGATTATAAACTAGAGTTTAATATTAAATTATTACCGAAATTTAAAGATAGAATATACTTTGAGGTATCATCTTTTGAGATTTCAGAAAAATATAATATTATCTTAGATAATATATATAAATTATTAAAAATACATAATAGTTACAAGATTAGAATTACTGGATATACTGATATTCAAGGAGATACTTTATTTAATAAAAACTTATCTTTTAAAAGAGCAAATAGTGTAAAAACTGAGTTAATAAAACGAGGAATTAATAAAAAATCTATTATAATTAGTTTTGTTGCAGCACCACCAAATGATATTTTAGATACTTTAACACAAAAGAATATATCACGATGTGTTGCTTTTAATTGGGAGATAAATAGTAGTGAATAAAAAACAAAAAAAAATTATTTTAATAGGAAGTTTTTCTGTAGGTAAAACTTCACTAATTAGAAGATTTGTAGAAAATAGTTTTAGTGACAAATATATAAGTACTATTGGTATGAAAATATCAAAAAAAGAGATCCAAATTAAAGATGAGATATTAATGCTTTTGATATGGGATATTGAAGGTGCTGTTAATAAAGTTAAAAGGGTAAATAAAACCTATATGAGAGGTGCTAGTGGAGTTATAATAGTATCTGATATCTCATCAATAGGTATTAAAGAGGATTTAATTCTACATCTTGAAGATTTTTATAGTGTTAATAAACAAGATATTCCTGCTATTATAGCATTTAATAAAATAGATAAGAATAAAGATTTTAGCATAGATATTAGTGATATTTTTGATAAATATCCTTCCTTATTAGCCTCTTTCAAGACATCAGCAAAAGATAGTTTAAATGTAGAAAATATGTTTACTTTACTTTCTAAGGAGATGTTAAAATCATGAAATATTTTAATGAATTATGTATTTTAATAACTAAAAAATATAATATAGACTATATTGTTGTTGATAAAAACTTTAAAATAGAAGAATTTTCCGATGGTATTATCAATTTTACAACTTCTATATTGAAAAAAAGTGAAGATATAAGGGAGTATTTTTATGAATTTATTGGGTATGAAGCTGAGATAGAAAACCTCAATGGTACAGAAAGCTTTGAATTAGAGAGGGTGAATAAAGAAGAATTTTATATTAATATTTATATCAAGCGTCTTACAAATCAAGAAAATCTTATTATTTTTATTGAAGACATCACAGATGATACTAAACTTCAGCATAAAATTTGGCAAGATAGAAATAATAAAGAACTTCTTGTTAAAGAGATTTCTTATGATATAAGACTTCAAGAAATATCAAATAAAAAACTTAATGATATCGCAAATAAAGATAATTTAACAAAACTTTTAAATAGATTAGGATTAGATAGCCGATTAAATACTTTTATAAAATTAAAAAAAGAATTTATCTTAATGTTTTTAGATTTAGATAATTTTAAATATGTTAATGATAATTATGGACACCATTATGGAGATATTTTGCTTTGTGATGTATCTAAAAGATTAAAGGAGTCGCTAGATAAGGATTCAATTTTATCAAGGTATGGAGGTGATGAGTTTATAATTATACTTTTTAATATAGATATAAAAGATTTAAAGTTTATTGCAAAAAGAATTATAGATAATATTAAGCAACCATATTTGATAGAGCATCAAAATATAAATATAGGCGTTAGTATTGGTGGAATTGAAGTAAAAAAAAATAATACTTTAACCAAAGATGAACTCATAGATAAGGCTGATGAGGCTATGTATATCTCTAAAAGAAATGGTAAAAATAGATTTTCATATATAGAATAAATTTCTTTTAAAGTTATATTATTTTTGACATATTTAATAAGGTAATTTATAGTTTAATCTATATCTAAGTTCTATTTACTATCTAACTTTTAACGAGGCTAAAGCCGTCGTATCCAAGATTAATCCTATATTTTGGAAAAAAACTATATTTATTTTGATGGTTTTTTAGGTTTAAATTGACTTAAATTGCAAAGCCCAAGTATATCATTCCATGCAATCCAGTCTGTCATTCCATGCAATCCAGTCCGTCATTCCATGCAATCCAGTCCGTCATTCCGTGCCACGACACGGAATCTCTGAAATCAAGAGTATCTATTTTCTACTCTATAAAGTACCTTGTTTTTTAATCTAACTCTTGTAATTTTTGATCATATTTTTCATTAATATTTTCTAAGTTCTCACTAGCACTCTCTAGTCGTTCAAAAAGCTTATCAATCTCTTTTTGATTTGTAGATATATTTTGAGAGAACTCTATCATCAAAGAGTTGTCAGATTTATTAGAGGCTTCGGTTAGTTTAGTATTATCATTTTCTATCAAATTTTCTAATTTTATAATACTTTTTTCACAAAAATCAAGCTCTTTTTTATGCTTAGCACTCTCTTTACTTCTTTTTTGGATTATCTCTGTTCGCAGTTTTTTACGCTCTTTTTTATCTATCTTTGGTTTAGCTTTTCTCTGTTTTTTTGTATCTTCTTCATCTTCCCAGCCTATTTTTTCTAAAAATGTTTTATAGTTTCCATCAAAATATTCAGCTTTACCTTTATGAAATATAATCAACGCATCAGCTAAGCGACGAAGAAGCATCTCTGAGTGAGTTACCATAATTACAGCTCCATCAAAATTCTCAATTGCATTACAAAGTGCATCAATTGATTCCATATCAAGGTGGTTTGTTGGCTCATCAAGAAGTAATAAATTTGCAGGAGTGGCAATAATTTTGCCAAGCATTACACGGCTTTTTTCTCCTCCACTTAAGACTGATATTTTTTTATCAGATAAACTTCCTGAAAACATCATTGTCCCACATATATTTTTAACTTGTGCAAACCCTAATTTATCATCTGCCGAACCAACTTCATCAACAATTGTGTTTTTTGAATCTAATCTTTCAATATTAGTTTGTCCAAAATGTGCTAAATTTGTAGATGGATGAAATTTTACACTTCCTTGTTGAAAAGGGAGTTCACTTGCTATATAGTTTAATAGAGTTGATTTTCCTTTTCCGTTTTTACCTATAATTGCTAAGGTTTTACCATTTTCTAATACAAATGATAAATCTTGAAATAGTGGTTTATTCTCATCATATCCAAATCCAAGATTTTCTGCCCTTAGCGTTATCTTTGCAGGTGTATCTTTGTAGCTAAATTTAAAATCAAGAGTTTTTTCATTCTCAAGAGAGTCCATATTATCCATTTTATCAAGCATTTTTTGCTTTGATTGAGCCAATGCAGCAGTTGATGCTCTTGCTTTGTTTCTCGCTACAAACTCCTCTAACTCTTTTCTCTTTTTTGCTTGATTAGCTCTTGTTTTTTCATAAGTTTCATCAGCAAGTGCTAAATTTTCTATAAATTTTTTAGTACCACCCTCTATAATATTAAGAGTTTTTCGTCCTATTCCCATAGTATGAGTTGTAACAGCGTCCATAAATTCTCTATCGTGAGTAATTAAAATCACCTCACCATCAAACTCTCTAATAAACCTTTTCAACCAACGTAAAGATAGAATATCAAGATAATTTGTAGGTTCATCAAGAAGAAGCATATTAGGTTCAGTTGCCAAAAGTTTAGCCAAATTTATACGAATTTGATACCCACCTGAAAAACTTAAAGGGTCTTTTTGTAAATCCTCAGCACTAAATCCCAATCCAAATAGAATTTTCTCTATTTTATAAAAATTATATTGTTCATCTTCACTTAATACTGATGAACACTCCTCTTCTACGGTAGGATAGCTAAATGTAAGATGTTGCTTTAGCGTTCCTATTTTATAGTTTTTAGGAATCCCAACCTCCCCATCATCATAACTCTCCTCATTTAATATAATTTTAAATAGAGTAGATTTTCCAGAACCATTTCGTCCAATAAGCCCAATCTTTTGATTAGGTAGAACTTTTAGATTCATATTATAAAAAAGGCTCTCGCCACCAAAACTTTTACTTAGGTTTGTTATTTGTATCATTTTTATTCCATATTTTATAAAGTTATTAATATGGATTATATCAAATTAATATTAATTCTAAAAAATTATCTTAAAAATATTACACACTTGACATAAATTTAAAAATAGTATATACTATCAACACCTTAGCCAAAAAAACCCTAAATTATCAAGCCACATCTCCATGAATAATCGAAAATGCAGATACTCTCCAAATTGCCTTATTAATTAAAATATTATCCACTTTTTCTCCATATAATTTTAATACTTCTCTAGTATATTTCTCTGCTCTGAAGAGAGATTTAATATCATTTACACTATATTTTAAAAACTTGCTAATTGTACTTTCATCTGCCACTAAAATTATATTTTCGCCAAGTTTTGGTTTAATTATCTGATAATTCATGCTTAACCAATTTAGTTTATTGTCAAAAAATCTCTCTATCGTTTTATAGCTAATGGTATCATTCCATCTTGATATTCCTAACATTGTGACCCTTCCAGTCATTGCTAGGATTGATGATGCTATTGATTCTATCTGCTTTAGAGAACTTTTAGTTACTTCTTCTTTTATTTGTGTTATCATTTTATATAGTTCTTTTGTTATAGTAGATAAAGAGTATCAAAACTTCGCTTTGGTCAATCTTTTTTGGCTAAGGTGTTGTTGCAGTTGTTCCCATTATATACTCTCCCATTTAAATTTTGTTATATTTCTCTTGTCTTCATCAAAATTAATCCCTTATAATGTAATATATTATTAGATAGGATATTTACAAATATAGTTTTTAGTGAAAGTTTCAAATTATCTAAATTAATATTTAGTTATCTTTATTTAATGCTGATTTTACTCTTCTATACTGCATCTAAGCTTAAAAATTAAAAAGCAATATTTTAAAGATAACTAACAGATAGAGCTAAAAGTTTAAAATATATTTTTTTAGATAAAATATCATATTAATAATATGATAGGATAATTATGTTTGATAAATTTTGTAAAAAATTATGTAGTGATGAGAAGTTTATAACAGTGGAGATTACTCCTCCACATGGTGCAACTATAAATACAGTTATAGATAATATTAAAGATTTAGGATTAGATAAAAAAGTGGATGGATTTAGTGTTACTGATAATCCATTGGCAAAACTTAAGATGTCAGGAGTTTTATCTGCTATTAAAATTCAGCAAGAGTTTGGTAAGCCTGTAATTGCAACTATGAGCATGAGAGATAAAAATAAATTATCTTTACAATCAACTCTTCTTGGTGCAAATGATTTTGACCTTCGTTGTATTTTGGCTCTTACAGGAGACCCTGCTAAACTTAGTGACCAACCAGAGGTAAAAGGTGTTCTTGAGCGAGATTCAACTCTTCTTTTAAGTATTATTTATCATCTTAACCGTGGTGTGGATTATTCAAATAAAGCATTAAATCCTGCTCCAAATCCTATCTATCCATTTGCTGTTGCTAACGCTTATTCAAAAGATATGAGGCGAATTCAGAAAAAGATTTTAAAAAAGCTCAACTATGGAGCCAGAGCAATAATAACTCAACCTGTTTATGATATTGATAATGCCAAAGAGTTATTAGAGATTTTTGAAGAGGCAAAAGAGCAAAGTATAAGAGAAACAGCAAAAGATGCAAAATTAATTTTAGGGCAGTTTCCTGTTGTACGAGCAAGAACAACTAATTTTATATCAGATAAAGTTCCAGGGATTACAGTTCCAAAAGATATAATAGACGAGATGAATTTAGCTTCTATGGATGGGGAAGATAAAGAGCAAGAGGTAGGATTTGCAATTTCAAAAGGGATTTTTGATGAGGTTATGAAACTTCATGGGAAAGTTCACTTAATGACACATAATAGATTTGATTTATGTAGTAATTTAATAGGATAAGTTTGATATAATTTCAAAATTCAAGGGCAACCATAAAGGATTGCCACTACAAAATATTGATGATGTGTAGGGGTATCCCCTTGTGGGTACCCTAAGATTTAAATAATTATAAATAAAAAAGGGAAACAATGAATATATTAAGACAAAAAAAAGCAGATACAATTAGATTTTTAGCAGCCGATATGGTGCAAAGAGCAAACTCAGGACACCCAGGGGCTCCTATGGGTCTTGCTGATATTGCAACAGTTTTGAGCGAACACCTTAACCATAATCCAAAAGATTCAAAATGGTTAAATAGAGATAGATTAGTATTCTCAGGTGGACATGCAACTGGTCTTATATATTCTCTTCTTCATCTTTTAGGTTATGATATTTCAATGGATGACCTTAAAAACTTTAGACAACTAGATTCTAAAACTCCTGGGCATCCTGAATATGGACATACTCATGGTATAGAGATTACAACAGGACCTCTTGGACAAGGTATCGCAAATGCAGTTGGATTTTCAATGGCATCTAAATATACAGCAAATCAAGTAAATTCTGAAACAAGTAAATTTATAGACCATAATGTATATTGTTTATGTGGAGATGGAGATTTGCAAGAGGGGATTAGTTATGAGGCTTGTGGACTTGCAGGGCATCTAAAGCTTGATAATTTAGTATTAATCTATGATAGCAATGAGATTACAATTGAGGGAAATACAAATATTGCTTGGAGTGAAGATGTAAAAGCTAGATTTGAGGCTCAAAATTGGGAAGTTTTAGAGATTAATGGACATAATTTTGATGAGATTGATAAAGCATTTATTGATGCTAAAAGTTCAAACAAACCAACTTTAATTATAGCTCATACTAAAATTGGAAAAGGTAGTGCTTCAATGGAGGGGTCTCACCATACTCACGGAGCTCCTTTAGGTGAAGATGAGATTACAGCTTCAAAAGAGAAAGCAGGATTTCCAAATGAGAAGTTTTATATCTCTGATGATGTATTAGAGAGCTTTAGAACTGCTATAACAGATGGTGAAGTAAAACAAAAAGAGTGGATACATTCACTTAAAGAAGCTCCACTAATAGAACAGAACCATATGCTTGAAAGACTTTTAAATCCTGATTTTAGTAAAATTGATTATCCTGATTTTAGTGATGCTCCAGCAGTTGCAACAAGAGATAGTAATGGTAAAATCTTAAATGCTATTGCAAAAGCAGTTCCTAGCTTTATTGGTGGAAGTGCTGATTTATCTCCATCAAATAAGACTGACCTTAAAGATATGGGAACTTTTCCAAAAGGTAAAAATATATACTTTGGAATAAAAGAACACGCAATGGGTGCAATCACAAATGCAATGGCTCTTTATGGAACAATTATTCCGTTTAATGCAACTTTCTTTGTATTCTCTGATTATCTTAAACCTAGTGTTAGAATTTCTGCACTTACAGGTATTCAAAATTTCTTTATATGGACTCATGATAGTATTGGTGTAGGTGAAGATGGACCAACTCATGAACCAATTGAACATATTTCTCAATTTCGTGCATTACCAAACTTCTATCTATGGAGACCTGCCGATGCAACAGAAAATGTAGAAGCATGGAAAAAAGCTTTAACTATGAAAGCACCTCATGGATTTGTACTAAGTCGTCAAAAGCTTAAAACTCTAAAGCCTAAAAAAGAGTTTGGTGAAGTAGCAAATGGAGCATATCTACTTAAAAAGAGAAAAGATGCAACTCTTACACTTATGGCAAGTGGTAGCGAAGTGATGTTAGCTTTACAAAGTGCTTGTCATCTTCATGATATTGGAATTAGTGCAAATATTGTTTCTGTACCTTGTTTGGATTTGTTTAATGAACAACCACAAGAGTATAAAGATGGTGTAATTGACCCAAGTACAAAAGTAATTGCAATTGAAGCAGGAGTAGCAACAGAATATTATAGATATGCTGATGATATAATTGCTATGAGTACATTTGGAGCATCTGCACCTGCTGACTTACTGTTTGAGAAATTTGGATTTACAATTGAAAATGTTGTAAGGACTAGTTGTAAATTGATGGGTAAAGAGTATAAAAAGAGTAGTTTAGCAAATTGTGATTTGTAGGTTTTAATCCTAAGGTGCGATTGCTATTGCACCTTTTATTGAAATGATATTTTATATTTCAAACTCAAATTGTTCTCTAAAAACAGAAGTTAATTCTCTACCTCTATATTCATATTTAATTTTTGACAATTTATGTATGCTACAATATATAAAAGGGGTATAAAAAGAGGATAAGCTTGAAGTATTTTATAAATTTGCTGGAATTGGAAATGGACTCTTTGGAGAACTAACAATTCAAGAGATTAAGGATTAGAAAATAAATAAAACCTATAAAAATTTTCGGATGAGATGGCTTCAGCCTCTCCTAGATAGACGAGGCTGAAGCCATCGTGTCCAAGTAATATATCTTAAAATTTGGTTTTGTTTTAATTTACTTCTATTCCTAATGCAAATCATTATCTATAAACAAGTCTTTTTAGATGCTAATATTTTTATTGATTCTTCTAATGATGATAGTCGTAAAACTTATAAGAAATAACCATAACCAATTTTACACAACCAACTTGACAAGATTAGACTAAAGGTGATATAATACTCTTATAAATAAAATTAAAAAGGATATCAATATGAATATTTTAGAAAAATTAACAAATCAAATGAGAGATAGCATCGAATCGGCTTTATCTCTTGCTCTTCATAATAAAAATCAAGAAGTTCAACCATTACATCTTATTTGGGGTTTATTGTCAAATTCTCAATCAATTTTAAATCAAGTATTAAATAAAATGAATATTGATAAGAGTGCGATAGAACTTGAAACTAAGTCTCTCTCTTCAAAATTTCCAACAGTATCAAGTGTAACAAAGGATAATATCAAGCTTTCTCATAATTTGGTAAAATCACTAGAGAATGGTGAGGGTGTAATGAGTGCTAATGGTGATAGCTTTTTGGCTGTAGATAGTTGGTTAATTGCAAATGCTAGTGAGAATTTTTTTGTAGAAGTATTTGATAAATATTTAGATATTAGTGAATTTAAAAAGTCTCTTGAGGCTATTCGTGGTGGTAAATCTATTGATAGTGAATCAGGTGATGATACTTTAGAAGCGTTAGATAAATATGGAATTGACTTAAATCAAAGAGCGATTGATGGGGAACTTGACCCTGTAATTGGTAGAGATGAAGAGATTCAACGGATGATGCAAATTCTTATTCGTAAAACCAAAAATAATCCAATCTTAATTGGTGAACCTGGGACTGGAAAAACTGCGATTGTAGAGGGTTTAGCTCAGATGATTATCAATAAAGAAGTGCCTTTATCTTTGCAAAATAAAAGGGTAATTAGCCTTGATATGAGCCGACTTATCGCAGGGGCTAAGTATCGTGGAGAGTTTGAAGATAGATTAAAAGCTGTTATTGATGAGGTCAAAAGTAATGCTAATATAATTCTTTTTATTGATGAAATTCATACAATTATTGGCGCAGGAGCAAGTGAAGGTAGTATGGACGCTGCTAATATCCTTAAACCTGCACTTGCAAGAGGAGAGTTGCGAACTATTGGGGCAACAACGCTAAAAGAGTATAGAAAATATTTTGAAAAAGATACAGCACTTCAAAGACGATTTCAACCAGTAAAAGTGGATGAACCATCAATTAATGAGGCTTTACAAATTTTGCGAGGGCTAAAAAATAGATTAGAATCTCACCACAATGTAACCATTACAGATAGTGCATTAGTGGCTTCGGCAAAGCTAAGTGATAGATATATTAGCGATAGATTTTTGCCAGATAAAGCGATTGATTTGATTGATGAGGCATCGGCTGAACTTAAAATGCAAATTGAGAGTGAACCAAAAGAGTTATCAGTTACTAAAAGAGCAATCACCACACTTGAAGTTGAAAAATCAGCTTTGTTAATGGAAGATGGAGATAAAAATGCTCAAAGATTAGAAGGACTTGAAGAGGAGTTGGCAAACTTACAAGAGAAAAAGGTAACTCTTAATAATCAATTTGAAAATGAAAAAAGAGTTTTTGATGAAATTGCATCTCTTAAAAGTGAGATAGAATCTCTAAAAAGTGTAGCTATCCAAGCTCAAAGAGATGGAGATTTTAGCAAGTCAGCAGAGATTGAATATGGGCAAATTCCAAATAAAACTTTAGAGATAGAAAAACTTGAAGCTAAATGGACAGAGATGTTAAAGCATGGAACTTTGCTTAAAAATTCAGTTGATGAGGATATGATAGCATCAATTGTAAGCCGTTGGACTGGGATTGAAGTAAATAAAATGTTACAATCTCAAAAAGATAAAATATTAAATATAGAAGATATTCTAAACAAAAGTGTCATAGGTCAGAATCAAGCCTTAAAAGCAATTTCAAGAGCAATTAAACGAAATAAAGCAGGATTAAGCGACACAAATCGCCCAATTGGAAGTTTTATATTTTTGGGCTCAACTGGAGTAGGAAAAACACAAGTAGCTAAATCTTTGGCAAAGTTTTTGTTTGATAGCGAAGATGCACTAATTAGAATTGATATGAGTGAGTATATGGAAAAACATACAGCCTCAAGATTAGTAGGAGCACCCCCTGGATATGTGGGATATGATGAGGGTGGACAATTAACAGAAGCCGTGCGAAGAAAACCATATTCTGTGGTGCTTTTTGATGAGATAGAAAAGGCTCACCCTGATGTATTTAATACACTTTTACAAGTGCTTGATGATGGAAGATTAACTGATAATAAAGGTATTACAATTGATTTTAAAAATACAATTATTATAATGACATCAAATATTGCAAGTGATAAAATAATGGATATAGAAGATTTAGAAGAGCGTGAAAAAGTGGTAAACAATGAACTAAAAAACTACTTTAAACCTGAATTTCTAAACCGTCTTGATGATATTGTAATATTTAATCCATTAGGGCTAGAGACTATTACGAGTATTGTAGATATTCTATTTAAATCAATTCAAGATAAATTAATTGAGCGAGAGATTAAAATAAACCTTACTCAAAGTGCAAAAGAGTATATCGCCCAAAAAGGATTTGACCCAGTTTATGGAGCAAGACCACTAAAACGAGCATTGTATGAAGAGATAGAGGATAGATTGGCTGATTTGATATTGGAGGATAAGGTGGTTGAGGGTAGTAGTGTGGAGTTTGATGTGGTTGATGGTGAGGTTGTGGTGAATGTGAGTTAGATTATTCTAATTCCCATTGCCCCTGAGACTGTGAAAGAAATACCAAATTTGAAAATTAACCCCTATTTTTAGGGCTTTAAAATTCTAAAAATGGAGTTTTCTTACACTCCCATAAACGATTTAGATATATTGTAAGTTAAAAGAGGTAAGTACCTCTTTTTTAAGTATAAAATTTGTTTAGATAATAATTATAAAATAATAAAATCTATTTTTTATTTGGAACAACTAACATATTAACATAACGACCTTCTCTTGAAGCATCCATCTCTAATGTTGCAATATCTTGAAGTTGTGGCCATACTTTTTCTCTAAGAACTAAAATTCCAAGTTCTGGACTTGACATTTCACGACCTCTTAAAAATACTCTTAGCTTAACATGTTTACCTTTTTCTAAAAACTCTCTCGCATGTTTAACTTTAAAGTTAATATCATTTTCTGCTATCTTACAAGAGAATTTCACCTCTTTAACATCAATGATTTTTTGATTCTTTCTAGCTTCTTTCTTTTTTCTTTCTAGTTGATACTTATGCTTACCATAATCCATAATCTTAGCTACAGGTGGTTTTGCATCAGGAGACATTAAAACTAAATCAAGATTTAAATTCTCTGCTTCTCTTAGTGCATCAGCTCTTGAGATAATTCCCATTGGCTCACCACCATCAATCAATACTCTTAATTCTGTGGCTCTGATGTTTTCATTCATGATTACATCATCTTTTGGTTTTCGTCCTCTATCACTGTTATTATTATGTCTACTCAAATTTTTCCCTCTTTTAATTGCTGTACTAATTTTACCATAAATTCATTTTTAGTTAGATTATATTGCTCTTTTAGTCTTCTATCTCTAATAGCTACGCTACTATTTGCCTCTTCTTCATCACCAACAATAACTACATAAGGTACTCTTTGCTTTTCAGCAGTTCGTATTCTTTTATTTAAGCTATCATTTCTACTATAAACTTCACTATCAATATTTTCATCTATTAACATATCTTTTAAGCTATTTGCATAATCAACATTTTTATCTGAAATTGGAACAAATATGACTTGCGTAGGTGCAATAAAGAATGGAAACTCTCCAGCATAGTGTTCTGTAAGTATAGCAATAAATCTCTCAAACGAACCTAAAATAGCACGATGAATCATAACAGGTTGTTGTCTTGTGTTATCTTCTGCTACATATTCAACATTAAATCGTTGAGGTAAATTAAAATCTACCTGAATTGTTCCACATTGCCATTTTCTTCCAAGTGCATCTGTAATTTTTACATCTATCTTTGGACCATAAAATGCCCCACCACCTTCATCAATTTTAAATGGCAAGTTATTTTCTGTCATAGCATCTTTAAGTCCTTGCGTCGCTAATTCCCAAACATCATCTTCACCAATTGCTTTTTCTGGTTTTGTTGCAATCTCCATCGTATATTCAAAGTCAAACTTTTTCATAACTGCATCAACAAATTCAACAACTTCTAAAACAACATCTTTAATCTGAACAGGGGTACAAAATATATGTGCATCATCTTGAGTAAACTCTCTTACTCTAAGAAGTCCATGTAAAACACCTGATTTTTCATGTCTATGAACCACACCATATTCAAACATTTTATATGGCAAATCTCTATAACTTTTGCTTGTTTGTTTAAATATTTCAATATGACCAATACAATTCATTGGTTTAATTCCATACTCTTGATCATCAATTGTAGTTAGATACATATTTTCACCATAACAAGCATAATGACCAGATGTATGCCACATATCAGATTTTAAAATCTCTGGACCTCTAACTGGTTCATATCCTCTTTTACGATGAGCTTTAAATAGAATATCTTCTAATTTTGCTCTTAATCTTGCACCTTTTGGCATCCAAAATGGTAAACCTGCTCCTGCATCTTCGTTAAACATAAATAGTTCAAGTTCATTTCCAAGTTTTCTATGGTCCCTTTTTTTAGCCTCTTCAAGCATTACTAAATGCTCTTTAAGTGCCTCTTTTGTTGCAAAAGCTATACCATAAATACGAGTAAGCATCTCTGCTTTTTCATCTCCACCAAGATAAGCTCCAGCAACTCTTGTTAATTTAAAATTATGCAAAAATCTAAGAGCAGGAACATGAGGACCACGACATAAATCTTCAAAATCACCCTGCTTATATATAGAAACAATATCATCAGGAATACGCTTCATAACAGCAAGTTTTAAATCATCATTAGCAAATTTCTCTAACGCTTCATCTTTTGTTATCTCATATTTTTCTATCTTATATTTTTTCTTGATAAGAGCTTTCATCTTCTTTTCAATATTTTTTAAATCTTCTTCACCTATCTTTTCATCACTTCTAAAATCATAATAAAATCCCTCTTCAACAGTAGGACCTACAAAAAATTTAGAATTTGGATACAACTCTGCAATTGCCTGAGCCATAAGATGAGCAGTAGAGTGTCTAATTATCTCCAAAGCCTCTTCACTATTATCATACTCTATCATTTGACCTTCAAAGCCTTCACTAGCACTTTGAATATCTATAATATTACCTTGATTATCTATATATCCTATCAGATTTTCACTCAAAATAGACCTTTATTTATTAATTACTTATATAATTATATTATTTTATCGTTATTCTTATGCTTAAGCCAATTTTTCTTGACCCAATCTATATAATGCAAAATCATATTTAATAGGGTCGTTAATATCAAACTCTTTTAATTTATTGGTTAATTCAATTGACGCTTTTAAATCATAAGTTTTCCGTTGAAGAAGCCCTAATCTTTTGGCAACATTAAATGTATGTGTATCAAGAGGCATTATCAAATCCTTTTTATCAATTTTATTCCATAATCCCAAATCAATATTATCGTCTCGCACCATCCATCTTAAATACATAAAATATCTCTTATATGTTCCTGCTTGATTTATCTTTTTTGGTAAACTTCCAACTAAAAAATTATAACCTTGTGTATTTTGTGGATAAATATCTCTTAGAGTTTTAATAAAATTCCAAAGCCCATCAACTATATTATTCTCTTTTTTATAACCTTGATAAAATATATTTTCAATACTATTAATATCTTTTAATCTTTTTAATGCAATAAAAATTGAACTGACATCTTCACTCTTTTGAAACCTATAATAATGATTTTTTAACTCTTTTTTAATAATATTATCATCTTTTTTAAGTAAGTCAAAATCCAAACTATCCAAAAACTTTACAATTAACTTTGCATTTCCATATCCAAATAATGCACAAATTAAAGAAATATTTTCATCTTTATATCTTGAAGCTACCAAAAGAGGATCAGGTCTTTCATAAGATAATTCACTATTTTTATTTCTATTTAAGACCTCTTGATTTAATCTATCTTTTATATTTTTCTCTTCTCTTAAATCAATTTTAATCTTTTTTACTTTCATTTTATAACTACCTCTATTATTTATAAATTAATTACTTTATTTTACCTATATATATAATAAATTTTGATAAAATCTAATTAAAAATAGGAGTATTAAAATGTTAAATAGATATAAAATCTTTTTTGTTTCATTATCAACCATTACAACTATTATTCAAGCAAATAATATGGAATCTCTTTTTGTTCAAGATATATCAAAATCTACACTTATGACATCTCAGAAATCTTTTGAATCAGGAACTCATGAACTTAAGAATAAAGATGATGAAATTCAAACTTTATTCGTGGCATTTGGTTATAATTTTGAGAGTAACACTAATTATAATTTTTTCGTAAATGCAAGTGTAGGGCTTAGTTCATATAATACAAATAATCCATCAGCTGGTCTTGTGGGAGATAATGCAGATATTGATTCAATGGTTGCAGAACTTGGTGGTGGACTAAGATATAAGATAAATCCAGAATCTTATTTATCTATTGGTGCAAGTCTTATATATTCTGATTTTAAAACTAATTATATACATAATAATGATATGAAAAAAGATGATAAAAAGATTATAGATAATTTATATACTAATAGTAGCGATGCTTTAACATATAAAACAGCTCTTAGCTATGATTATAATAAAACTATAAATAATCATAATGCGTATCTAAAAAGTTCTTTAGCATATTATAATACAGAAGTTGATAATCTATCCGAAACTTCATCGTCGGTATTATCCTATCTTAAAATTGGAGTATATTCTCCTGAATTATTAAAAATACTAAATTTACCATTTAAAACCGAAGTATATTTACAAGAAACTCTTTTGGGTGGTGATATTAGTGATAATATGGATATGGATAATTTTACAACTGTGGGGATGGCATTTCACTTATATACAAATACGATTGTACCTCTTGTAGATAATGTTTATTTTGATGCGAACTATGTAACAGGAGATAATATTGATGCTGTTCATTTGGGTGTATCAATGTCCTTTTAGGAATATACTGTAGGGGCAATCCTTTATGGTTGCCCTTAATTTATATTCTTTAATTATAATCTACTTTTTATTGCCTCTTGTGTGACCCTCAATAATAAATCTTAACGCATTTAACCTAATGAATCCTTCTGCATCTTTTTGATTATAAACTTCATCAGCTTCAAATGTAGAATGCTCTTCGCTAAATAGCGACAGGTCTGATTCTCGTCCGACAACCATAACATTACCTTTATAAAGCTTAAGTCTTACAGTTCCTTGAACATATTTTTGTGTTGAATCAATTGCTGCTTGCATCATCTCTCGCTCAGGACTAAACCAAAAACCATTATATATAAGTGAAGCATATTTTGCAATCATCCCATCTTTTAAATGAGCCTCTTCTCTATCAAGACAAATAGATTCCAATGCTCTATGAGCTTTTAGCATAATTGTTCCACCAGGAGTTTCATAACATCCTCTTGCTTTCATCCCAACATATCTATTTTCAACAATATCAATTCTACCAATACCATGAGTGTTACCATAATCATTTAATTTTTTTAATAATTTAGCAGGGCTTAACTCTTCGTTATTAATAGATATTGGGTCACCATTTTTATATCCAATTGTAATATATTCAGCCTCATCAGGAGCATTTTCAGGAGAGTTTGACCATAACCACATATTATCTTCTGGTTCTACATTTGGATTCTCAAGATGTAATCCCTCATAAGAGATATGAAGTAAATTTGCGTCCATTGAATATGGGCTAACTGTTGGATTACCATCTGAATCAAGATGTTTTTGATCTATTTTAATACCATGCTCTTCTGCATAAGCCAAAAGTTTTTCACGAGAGTTTAAATCCCACTCTCTCCATGGTGCAATAACTGTAATATCAGGGTTTAATCCTAAATATCCAAGCTCAAATCTAACTTGATCATTACCTTTTCCTGTTGCCCCATGACTTACTGCATCAGCACCCATTTTTTCTGCAATCTCAATCTGTTTTTTAGCAATCAAAGGACGTGCAATTGAAGTTCCCAAAAGATATTCCCCCTCATAAATTGCATTTGCTCTAAACATAGGGAATACATAATCTTTTACAAACTCCTCTTGAATATCTAAAATAAAAATATTCTCTGGCTTAATTCCGTTATCTAGTGCTTTTTGACGAGCTGGTTCAACCTCTTCACCTTGACCTAAATCTGCTGTAAATGTGATAACCTCTGCATTATATTCATCTTGAAGCCATTTTAAAATAATTGATGTATCTAATCCACCACTATATGCTAAAACTACTTTTTTAACCTCTTTTTTTGACATTACTTACCTTTTATATTAAAATTATAAATTTTTATGATTTTAGCACAAATTTATTGAGATTTTGCCTTAAATAGATATTTAACAACTTTTGATGGATTTAAATTTTTCTTTTGTAGGTATATATTTAACTTCACTATAGTTTTTTACCAAAAATTCTTTTTTAATAGTATCTCCAGTTTTTCTATCTATAACTCTTCTATAAAGTTCATTACTTCTAAAATATTTATCTTCTATTTTTTTAAAATAATGATTATCTTCAAACACTTTATAACTATGTGCTAACTCTTTTTCTATTCTAAATTCACCATGCAAAAATTTATCATCAATTGATAAAAGAAGTTGAATATTGTGTGGTGTGGTATTTTTAAATCTTAAGTCAAGATAGTTATACATCACTGTTGCCCCACTTGCAAATGGTAAGACTCTACCATCATCAGGAAATGGGTCAAAACTATGATGATGTCTCTCTACTATCTCTAATGGAGTATGCAAAGCCATCCAATATATTAAATTAGATGATTGACATATCCCACCTGCTATCGCTGGTTTAACCTCTCCATGAGAAAGTTGCATCCCCTCTTTAAATCCTCTTTTAGCTGTTGGTTTACCTAAAATATCAAAATATGAAAAGGTCTCATTTGGTTTTATAATTATCCCATTTAATGAATTTACGACAAGTTTAAGATTCTCAATCTTATTATATTGCATATACATATCACTTGTACCTAGTTTTCTTAAAAGAATACTCTTATGTTTTTTAATACGATATAATAAAGGGGTAAAATCTTTTCTTTTACTATATTTATGAGAATCAAATATAAGATCTAATTTTCTATCAAACTGTTTTAATTTAATAGCTAAAGAGAGTAGTTTTGGATGATAAGAGGATAAAGGTTTTAAGAATTTTGGTTTTTTTAGCATATTTTACCTTTATTTATGAAAACAAAATTGGAATGATTTTGTAGGGGTACGCCCTTGTGGCTACCCTAATGCCAATGAATTAAGCTTTTTTTTGGACGAGATGGCTTTATTAGCCTCTCCCTAATATACGGGGAGCTAAAGCACCGTGTCCAAAAGCATAATAATCTTAATTATTTTACATAATCTGATGCTGATCTAAAGATAACTTCTTTATCTTTAGTTGATTCACCAGAACCAATACTAAAGGTTAAGTCAATATCTTGATTTTGTCTTACTATTACAGCATATGGATCAACAAATCCTGGTGCAGAATATCCTATATCTGTATCAGCCCAACTTTTTTTAGATTCATCAATACTTATATCTCCAACATCCCAAAATTCAGGTGCTTCAAATCCTTCAATTTTAACAATATCTTTTGTATATTCTCTTGTCAAACCTAAATAAAATATTCCAACTTTATAATCTCTTTGAACATTAATATCATTTCCTAAGATAGAGTTTTGAACGGTTGTACTATCATCTGTATAAGCATCTAAAAGCTTTCTAAGGTGCTGATACTGTTTATTTGATGGCAAACTTGAAGCATATACTTCACCATCTATAGTACAAGACTCTTTTGATTGAAATATTAAAGGAACATCCATTGCATACATAGAACTCATATATTTAGATGAATCTGCACCCTCATCTGTAAATTTAACTTTATAGCTATCATTACTATTAGATACTTCACCATCTGTATAATCAGCTTTATCAAATCCAAGAGTATTAAACTTTTCATTCATAATATCTTCAAAATGATCATATTTTATATCTATTTCTTCACTCTTAATTGGACTTGCTGGATATTGAGATAGCCAAAAACCTGGTTCAATCTCTCCATCTCCATCAACATCAAATCCACCTGGGATATATACAATACCTTCTTCAAATGAATTTTTACATACATCAGTTATCCAAGGATAGGCATCATTAGGATCACAAGGGTTTGTACCTTTAAGCTTTTCACCAATATTAGTTCTATTATCTTCATCACTATCATTATATAAATCTAATGCATCTATCAAATCTGGTACATCTCTCGTATTTTTATTTGAAGCATTATGCTCTGAGATTGCTATTGTATCAAAAGTTTTTTCTGTACAACTATATACTTCGAATCCATCATCCAATCCATCATCATCACTATCTGCAATAACAGCATTAGTACCATATCTTTTAACCTCATTACCATCCCAAAGATTATCACCATCAGTATCTTCATTTAATGGGTCTGTTTCATTAATATCAAACTTACCATTTGTATTATTATCTTCAATTCCATCAATTAAATCATCACCATCAGTATCAGGATTACGTGGATCTGTTTCTTTATTATCTATCTCCCAAATACCATTATGGTTAGCATCTTCAAGACCATCAGCTAGTCCATCACTGTCAGTATCTATATTTAATGGATTTGTTTCACCATCATCAAAAATAGCATCAAAGTCTTTATCCTCAATACCATCACCTAAACCATCACCATCAGTATCATGGTTACGAGGATCTATCTCACCATCATTAAATATACCATTTTGATTTATATCTTCAACACCATCAATAATTAAGTCACCATCAGTATCAGGATTTAAAGGGTCTGTTTCGTCTTTATCAAAGTTACCATTACGGTTTAAATCTTCTATACCATCAAGTAATCCATCACCATCTGTATCAGGATTTAAAGGGTCTGTTTCACCTTTATCAAATATACCATTATGATTAGCATCTTCAATTCCATCTAGTAACCAATCACCATCTGTATCAGGATTTAAAGGATCTGTTTCGCCACTATCAACTTTTCCATTATGATTAGCATCTTCTATTCCATCAAGAAGTCCATCAGAATCAGTATCTCCATTACAAGGATCAGTTTCACCAATATCAAGTTGTCCATTATGGCTTGAATCTTCTAATCCATCTAAAAGACCATCTTCATCAGTATCTGGATTATCTGGGTCTGTACATGAATTATCCTCAATATCATTTAATAAGCCATCTTGATCTCTATCATTGTCAATAATATCAGGATTATTTGTACTTATATTATTATCTCTATCGAGAGGTTTCTGATCAGGAATAATTGTTGTAGGTCTAGTTAAATCATCAGCTCTATCACTACCACAACTAGCTAGATTGATAGCTAGTACAGCAGAGATTGTTGAAATTGATAATTTTTTTATTAATAATTTCATATCTTAATCCTAATTTTTCGTTTTACTACTAAAATTGTGTATAAGGGGTAGCTAATCTAAATACCACCTCATTACCAGAGGAAGCATCACCCGAACCAATACCAAATGTTAAATCAATCGCCCAACCTTTTCTTACAATAAGAGCATGAGGATCTGAATATCCAGGGAATGTAAAGTCACCAATATCTATATCTGTCCATGCATATTTATCATTTTCTTTTGTAATAGCACCTCTAGTTTTCCAATATTCAGGTGGTTCAAACCCCTCAACCTTTACTATATCTTTAGTATACTCTTTCATTAAACCAATATAATAAATATCCACTTTATAATCAGGTGGAACATTTACATCATTTCCTAAAATAGAATTTTGAATAGTAGTACCATCTCCACCATTAGCCTCTTCATAAGCCTCTTGTAATTTAAATATATGAATAAACTGTTTATTTGTTGGTGGTGTGGCTATTCGTGGAGTTTGACCCTCTACAACACACTCTTCATAATCTTTAAATGCTAATGGAATATCCATACCATAGATTGAACTTAAATAATTAGTAGGTTTGGTACCCTCATCTGTAAACTTTGCTTTATATATTGCATTGCTATGATAAACTTCTCCATCTTCATATTCAGTAATTCTTTCTCCAGATAAAACATCAAATTTTTCATTCATATCATCTTCAAAATGCTCATATCTTACAGAATCAAGTTGTTCGCTCATTATTGCACTTGCTGGATATTGAGAAAGCCAAAAACCTGATTCAATTTCACCATCTCCATCTACATCAAATCCACCTGGAACATAAACAACACCTTCAACAGCCTTATCTTTACAAGCATCTAATATCCAAGGATAACCATCATCAGGATTACAAGGATCTGTACCTTTATCCTTCTCTCCAATATTTGTTCTACCATCTCCATCACTATCGTTATTTGGCTCAAGTGCATCAATAACATCAGGAGAATCAACAGAATTATCATTTGTAGGAGTATGCTTTGAATACTTTTCTATATCATAAATAACCTCATCACAAGAGTAAACCTCTTTACCATCATCAACACCATCACCATCTGTATCAGGATTTAAAGGATCAGTATAATAAACATTAAGTTCATTACCATCCCAAAGACCATCACCGTCTGTATCTTTGTTATTTAAATCAGTTTCTTCACCCTCATCCCATTTTTCATTACCATTTTTATCTTCTTGTCCATTTAATAGACCATCTCCATCATTATCGCCATCTGGTTTGTACTCTTGTTCTGCTGCAGTTTTATTTAAATCATCTGCTCTATCACTACCACAACCACTTATCCCCATAGCTAACAAAGCAACCACTGTTACTATTGATAACTTTTTTACTAATAATTTCACTATTATTCCCTTATCTTAAATCTGCTGGATATGTTAGTTGAACTTCTGTTCTTCTATTCATCGCCATTCCTGCTACTGTTGAATTTGTAGCTTTTGGTTCTCTTTCACCTCTACCTTCTGTTGTAAGTCTATTAACACTTACACCGAAACTAACTA
>Ga0256842_1000290_pt1 | contig 43927 bp, 37 predicted proteins | sample 4559240metaG_FD_185973 | JGI IMG/M metagenome (GOLD analysis project Ga0256842, IMG submission 185973) | Hydrothermal vent microbial communities from Guaymas Basin, Mexico - 4559-240 | ecosystem: Environmental > Aquatic > Marine > Hydrothermal vents | place: Mexico: Guaymas Basin | collected...
ATCGGGGTACCAAAAACTCTTTTTAGGACTAATTCCAAGCATCTGTATTCGATTGTAGAATTAGGAAGTAATCATCCGGGAGAAATTGCAATTTTAGCAAAAATAGTTAATCCTGAAATCGGGATTATAACTTCGGTTGGAGCTTCTCACATTGAGTATTTTGGTTCGATTAAAAATATTTTAAATGAAAAATTATCACTTTTGAACTATTCAAATATGAAGATAATTTCAGGAGACAATGATTTGTTATTTGAATCAAAACAAAATGCAATTACGGTTGGGAAAAATGAACGGAATGATTATCATTATAAGATTGTTTCTCAAGATTTTGAATCTACTAAAATTGAAATAGCTGATAATAAATATGACATTCCCACAATTGTGAATTCCAAAATAGAAGATGCTGCTTTAGCCATAGTTTGTGCAATTGTGGAAAAATATTCTCAGGAAGAAATACAAAAAAAATTAAATCTTGAGTTGGAAATTCCTCAAAGAATGGAAATTATCAAATCAAATGGCCGAATTCTAATTGTTGATTGTTATAACGCCAATTATGATTCAATGAACTCGGCTATTAATTTTTGGAAAAGCTATAAAGCAGAATTACCGCACGTTGCCTTTTTGGGAGATATGCTTGAGTTAGGTCGGGAATCGGAAAAATATCATAAAAAAATTGGAACTTCTTTATTAGGAATAAATAATAAAGTTTATTCAATAGGAAAGTTTTCAAAAGCATTTAATTCAATAAAACATTTTTCAAATGTTGACGAATTAATTGAGAAAATGAATTTTGTTTCGATTCCAAGAAATTCAGTTGTGCTTATTAAAGCATCACATAGTATTCATTTGGAAAAATTAATTAAAAGGTTGTAAGTATGTTATATCATCTTTTTTATCCATTAGCGAACTATAATATTATCTTTAATGTTTTCCGCTATGTTACATTTAGGTCAATTGCGGCTTTTTTAACAGCGTTTATTTTTGCTATCTTTCTCGGTCCGAAATTCATTAAATTGCTGAAAAAAAATAATGCCGTTGAGGAAGCAAGTGAGGTTCGTCCCGAATCTCATAAAAAGAAAGCCGGAACGCCGACAATGGGCGGACTAATAATTTTATCAGGTTTAATGCTCTCATCTCTATTATGGAATAATCTTACAAGCAGTTACATTTTACTTTTATATTTATCGGTTGGGATTTTAGGTGCATTGGGCTTTTTAGATGATTATTTAAAAAATTTCAAACATAAAAAAGACGGTTTAATTGCTCGTTATAAACTTTATGGACAAATTGGTTTGGGTTTGTTGGTAGGTTTATATCTTTATTACGATCCAAATTCTGTGAATATTGCAAAAGTATCGATCCCGTTTTTGAAGAATATTTTCCTTAATTTCGGAATATTTTTTGTGCCTTTTGTAATTTTTATGATAACGGCTACATCCAATGCTGTAAATTTGACGGACGGATTAGATGGAATGGCTGCCGGTAATGTGGGTTTGACAGCTTTAGGTTTAGCCGTTTTTTCTTATATGAAAGGTAATTTTAAATTGGCAACATATTTTAATTTGGATTATATTTCACAAGGTGGAGAATTAACTATATTTATTTTTGCTCTTATCGGAACGATTCTCGGATTTCTTTGGTATAATACTCATCCTGCTGAAATTTTTATGGGTGATACCGGTTCTTTGGCTTTAGGAGGAATTTTAGCGGTTATAACAATCTTATTAAGAGAAGAAATTGTTTTTGGAATTATGGGCTTTGTTTTTGTCGTTGAAGCTGCATCATCGCTTATTCAGAGATATTATTTTAAATACACGCGAAGAAAATTTGGAAAAGGTAATGAAATAAGATTTTTTTTAAAAGCACCTATACATCATCATTATGAAGAAAAAGGAATGTCTGAGCAAAAAATAGTTATTCGATCATGGATATTAACCACATTATTTGTTGCAATTGGATTAATAACATTAAAGGTAAGATAGATGAAAATTGAAGGAAAATTATTTGGAATTGTTGGTGCGGCAAGATCTGGTTTGGCTGTCGCAAATAAGATTACTTCTTTAGGGGGAAAAGTTTTTATAACTGATTCTAAAGATGAAAAATCGGTAATTAATGCAGATTTAATAAAAGAAAAATACGATTGCGAATTTGGAGAAAACAGCGATAAAATATTTAAATGTGATTATATTTTAATTAGTCCCGGTGTGCCTCGAAAAATTCCAATTATAAAAAAAGCGATAGAAAAAGGGATTGAAGTTATAAATGATATTGAACTTTTTTATCGTCTAAAATATCCTGAAACTGAAATAATTGCCGTTACCGGTTCTAATGGTAAAAGTACAACCGTTTCATTAATTCAACACATTTTTGATAAATCTCAATTCAAATCAATTTTAGCCGGAAATATTGGAACGCCGATTAGTATTTTTCCTATTGAACATCCGGGAATAGATTTTGCTGTTTTGGAATTGAGTAGTTTTCAAATTGAGAGTCTTATTAAATTCAAAGCTGACGTAGCTATTTTATTAAATATTACTCCTGATCATCTCAATAGATATAAAGATATGGAAGATTACGCTACAACGAAATTTGGAATATTTAAAAACCAGACTAATAATGATTTGGCGGTAATTTGTTCAGATGATAAAGAAATTGAAAAGAACATGATTTCTTTAGAATCGGAGAAGCAGGAATTTTCCTATTTTAATGAAAAAGATGCTTATTTTAAAGATAATAAAATATGGATAAATAATAAATATCTACAACATAAGTTTGATTTATCTAAAACGTCTTTTATAGGAATTCATAATATTTATGACGCAATGGCTGCAATTTTGGCAGTTTCTAAATTTATTAATGATCCTGCAATTATTCAAAACGCTTTGGAAACTTTTCAACCTTTGGAACATAGAATGGAGTTTGTTACTTCAATCGATGGCATTAAATTTTACAATGATTCCAAAGCAACAAATACCGATGCTGTTCATTTTGCCTTAAATTCATTTAATGAAAGAGTAAATATAATACTTGGCGGTTCTGATAAAGGAGAAGATTTTGGCGTTTTAACCGATGATCTTAATCAAAAAGCTGATAAAATCTTTTTGATTGGAGCAACGAGAAGAAAAATGTTGGACGAATTCATCGGAGTAAAAAGAGATATAATTTTGTGTGCTGATTTAGAGGATTCAATTGAAAAAGCTTTTTATCTAGCAAAAAAAAACGGGGTGGTTATTTTATCGCCGGCATGTGCAAGTTTTGATATGTTTGATGATTTTGAGGACCGCGGAAATAAATTTAAAGAAATTGTTTGGAAAATAAAAGAAGGGATTATTGATGTTTAAAGCAGATAAACAAGTATATTTTTCGCAACCAAATCAAATGTTGATTGTGATTTATGTTTTATTATCATTATTCGGTTCTTTTATATTTTTTGATATTAGCACCAATAATGTTGCTTTAAAACCGATTATTAAACAAATAATTTGGTTAATGTCAGGTTTTTCGTTCGTTTTTATTATTTTGAGATATAATTTAGCATTTAAAATTGAAAAAATTTTCAATAAAAAAATTATTTATTTTCTGCTTTTATTTTCCTATATTTTGTTATTTTGGGTGTTAAATAAAGGCGTTGTTGTGAATGGAGCAAAAAGATGGATAAATATCTTTGGAATTTCCTTCCAACCAAGCTCTTTAATTATGCTTATCTTGATAATGTATTATGCCGAGATGTTATCAAGAAAAGTAGAACTTATTAGAAGTAAAAAATTTAGTGATATCGTAAAGGTTTTTGCCTTACCTTCCATCATTACAGGAATCATATTCATTCTTATTTTTAAAGAAAAACATTTAAGCATCTTATTAATCACATCTGCAACTATTTTTACTATGATTTATGTTGCCGGACTTCGAAAGCGATATTTTTTATCTATAATATTAATCGGTATTCTTGGGTTGGGACTTATTTTATTCGGTTCTTCCAAGAAAAATTATCGTAATGAAAGAATTAATCTTTGGAAAAAATATAACTTCTTTTTAAGAAAATATAACGATTATGATAAGATTAGCGTTTCTTCACGACAAGTTAAGGAAAGCTTAATTGCAATTACTGCCGGAGGTCTGGCAGGTAAAGGATTTTCCGGTGGAAGAAGCAAATATAAATTTTTATCGGAAGTAACTTCCGATTACATTTTTTCAATTGTGAATGAAGAGTTTGGTTTTATTGCCGGAACATTAGTTATTATCGGCTATTTATTTATTTTCTTGTTTTCAATACAATCTGTAGGATTTCATGAAAGTCTATATTTAAAATTTCTAACTATTGGAATATCTATGCTTATTTTTTATACGGTTTTGGTTAACATTGGGGTTGCTACTTCTTTATTACCATCAACCGGAGTACCTTTGCCTTTTTTAAGTTACGGTGGAACCGCTTTCTGGATAAACAGCATCGAATTGGGCATTTTAACTAATTTAACAAAGAAGACTAAAATATGAAACAAAACATTATCATTGCCGGTGGAGGAACGGGTGGGCATATTTCTCCTGCAATTTCAATTGCCAAAGAGTTGGAAAAATTAGGTTACAATATAATTTATGTTGGTAATAAAAATAGTATGGAAGAACGGATTGCTCATAAAAATAATATTAAATTTTGTAAAATCAATGTTCAAAAATTATTTCGGAAATTTACTGTCAAACATGTCCTCTTTCCTTTTAAATTGGTGGCATCAATAAAAAAATCTATAGATATAATTATTGAAAATAAAGCTATTGCCTTCATTGGAACCGGAGGTTTTGTAAGCGGACCGGTAGGATTTGCCGCTCATTTGATGAGATTGCCTATATTTTTACAAGAACAAAACAGTTTCCCGGGACTTACCACCAGAAAATTATCAAAATATGCAGAAATGATTTTTTTAGGAAATAAAGGAGCGGAAAAATATTTCAAAAAAGAAAAGATTATCTTTTCAGGAAATCCAATAAATAGTACAGAATCGACATTAAGCAAAGAAGAAATTTTGCAAAAAATTAATTTTAATCCCAGCAACAAAACTATTTTTGTGATGGGGGGGAGTCAAGGATCAAAAACTCTGAATGATATTTTGGAAAAAATATTGCCCGAAATTCTCAAACAAAATTTTAATGTCATTTGGCAAGTTGGGAAAAATAATAAAGATTTGATTGAAAAATATTCTCACAAAGATAATCTTTACCTTTTTGATTTTTCTTATGAAATTAATCGGTTTTATAAAATTTCCGATTTATTAATTTCACGGGCAGGTGCTTTGACTTTGAGTGAGATTGAATATTTTAAAGTTCCATCCTTGTTAATTCCATATCCTCACGCAGCCGGGAATCATCAATATCATAATGCTGTTGAAATGAAGAATAAAGGCCTTTCCGAGATTATTTCCGAGAAGGAATTAAATCCTGAAATTTTAATTGATAAGATAAAATTAATGTTAAAAAATTCGGATAAATATCTTCCTAACTTTCCTGAGGTTAAAAATTCTTCTCTGATAATTTCTCAATATATTAATAATTCGTTGAAGAGGATAAAATGGTAAAAAGTATTTTGTTTTTGGGTGTTGGTGGAATTGGTATGAGTTCTTTGGCTAAATATATGCTAAATAAAGGATATAAAGTCTATGGATATGACCGTAATTTTTCAGAACTAATTAAAAAATTAGAAAACCTTGGAATGAATTTTGTTGATGCAGAGAAAATCATGGAATCTTCTTTCATTTCAAAAATAGATTTAATTGTCAGGACTTCAGCTATAAAAGAAAATGCCGATATTTTAAAAGAAAGTAAACGACAAAATGTACCGGTTATAAAAAGATCAAAATTATTGGGTCAAATATGCTCTTTTGGACATCAAATTTGTTTAGCCGGAACTCATGGTAAAACAACTACAACTTCGATGACCTCAAAAATTTTCGAAACCGCAAATTTGAAACCTACCGTCTTTGTCGGTGGAGAAATGATTGATTTGGACGATAATTTTCTCAAAGGTAATGATAATATTTTTGTTGTCGAAGCTGATGAATACGATAGATCATTTCATGATTTACGTCCCATGATTGGCGGAATTACAAATATTGAAGAAGATCATCTGGATATTTATAAAAATTTGCAAGATATAAAAGAAAGTTTTATGGAGTTTGCGTCTAAAATTCCTTTTTATGGTTGTCTAATTTTACCGTCGGATTTATCTTTTATCCAAGAATTTAAAAAAAATATGCTTTGTAAAGTTGAAACTTTTGGGTTTAGTGAAAAATCGAATTGGACAGTAAAGAACATCAAAAAAATCGGATTTTCCGTTAAATTTGACGTAAAGCATAATGACGAATTTTATACAACAATAGAATTACCTACAATCGGAGAACATAATATTTTAGATGCTTTGATAGCGATTGCAGTTTCCTATAATTATGGAATAGACAAAAAATCTATCAAAACAGGATTAAAAAATTATCAAGGTGTAAAAAGGCGATTACAAAAATTGGGGAATAAAAAAAATGTTTTATTTTTAGATGATTATGCCCATCATCCGTCAGAAATATCAGCAACTTTAACCGCATTAAAAGCAAATGTTAAGCAAAGAATTGTTACTATTTTTCAACCGCATTTATTTTCTCGGACTCGTGATTTTTATGAAGAATTTGCCAAAAAATTATCAATTGCCGATTATATTATTCTAACTGAAATTTATCCTGCCAGAGAAAAACCAATCGAAAACGTAAATTCAAAAATGATAGCCGATTTGATTGAAAAAGACGTAGTTGTTACAAAAGATAAAAATGAATTATTTGATAAAATTAATGAAATTATTCAACCGAATGATATTGTGATAAGTCTTGGTGCAGGAACAATATCCAAATGGATGCATGAGTTTTATGAAAAATATTGATTGTTTAATTTCTAAAGTTGATTTGAAAGAGTTAAGCCATCTTAAAGTTGGTTCAATGGCGGATGTGTATTTTCCTAAAAGCTATGAAGATTTAAAATTAATTTATGAAAAATTTGGTGATGAAGAAAAATTCCCAATCGGAGGTGGATCTAATACTCTATTTAAAGATGAACACAACAAGATATTGATTTCAGATAAATTTTTACCAAAGAAAATAAAAATTGCAGGAAATATCATCAAAGTATCTTCTAATTATAATATTAATGCTTTTCTAATGAAAATGGCTGCAAATAATTTGGGTGGGTTAGAATTTTTAGCCGGAATCCCGGCAAATATTGGTGGACTGACATTTATGAATGCCGGAGCTAATAACAAGGAAATCTTTCAATTTATAGATTCTGTCCTAGTTTTAGAAAATTCAGGAAAGCAAAGATTGTTTAGAAAAGATGAATTAAATTTGAACTATAGATGCTCAAATATTAGAGGTTTTATTTTGGAGGTAAATTTCAAATTAGATATTGATTCAAAAGAAAATATTATGAAGAAAATCGCCATGAATATCATGAAAAGAAAAAATTCTCAACCAATTACAAAACCTAATCTCGGATGTTTTTTTAAAAACCCAAGTGGAAGTTCTGCCGGAAAATTAATTGATGATTTAGGATTAAAAGGACTTCAGGTCGGTGATGCGATTGTCTCTGATAAACATGCAAATTTTATTATCAATAATGGAAATGCCTCATTTCAAAACATTATTTATTTGACAGAATTGATTAAGCAAAAAGTAATAAATCAATTTAATATAAAATTGGAATTGGAGATTAAAATTGTTTAATAAAAAAAATAGAGGTTATGCTTTAATTAAAAGAAGAGGGAATTTTCGCTACTTTGTAAGATTTTTCCTATTTGTTTCAACAATCGGCATAATTTCTTTTTTCGGATATAATCAATTGCAAAAAATGGATTATTTTAATGTTCGCAAAATTATAATTAAAGGTAATCAAAATGTACCAAACCAATATATTTATGAGTTTGTTAAAAAATACAAGGGCCTCAATATTTTTAAATGCAAAAGATATAAAATTGCCGATGATTTATCCGGAATTGTAAGAATAAAATCTGTCAGTGTCAGTAAAAAATTACCATCTACTTTGGTGATAACTATTAATGAAAATAAGGCAAAATTTATTCTAAAAACGAGAGATGGATTTCTTATCCCTGTTTCAAAAAATAATATAATCTTAGACAATGCCGAATTTTATATTGATGATAATGCTCCGATAATTGATGTTTCTACAAGTTTGGATAGTATAAAAGTCGGGAGCGTTTACCAAGATAGTTTATTTGAAAAAATAAAAAAAATACATAAAAAAATGTTTGAAGTGCAAAATATGATTGTTAATAGAATTTCAGAATACTCTCTTACCAAAGATAATAATTTAATTTTTACCTTAGACAACGGAGTCAAAGTAATTCCGGATACTTCTCAAGTTAAGGAAACTCTTGATAAATTGACTTTTGCATTACTGAATTCATACGTAAAAAAATATCAAACTATTGACTTGAGATATAGCGAAATTGGTGTGATAACATCGGAGGAAAAATGAGCGAATTATCGATAATTACTGCTTTGGATTTAGGTTCTTCAAGTATAAAAGTTCTTATTGCCGGCATTACAGAAGATTTTCATCTTGAAATATTAGGAAAATCAGAGGTTAAAACCCCTAAAAATTCATTTAATAGAGGTAAAATTCAAGATATTTCTAAAACGGCGAATGAAATTAGAGTGGCAATTAGTAAGGCTGAAGAAGATGCCAAAACTAAAGCTCAAAACATTTATTTGTCTATTTCAGGTGAGTTTTTACGTAGTGAAAATACTTCTAAAAAAATTAGTCTTAGTGATACAGCCAAAATTATTACAACTGAAGATGTTGAAAATTTGAGAAGAACAACAACAAGCTATTTGATTAGGCAGAAAGGTCATGATAATGAAATTGTTATTCATGATATTCCGCAATCTTATAATGTGGACGAACAAGAAGGAATTAAAAATCCGGTGGATATGTCCGGATATTCTTTAGAAAATCATCTTCACGTTATTATGGCTTCAGAAAATCCCTATCAAAATATAATTAGAACAATTGAAAAAGCCGGCTATTCAATTAAACAAGCGGTTGCTTCTCAATTAGCGTCTTCAATTTCCGTATTGGAAGACCAGGAAAGGGATCTCGGAGTAATATTATTGGATATCGGAGCCGGTACAACAGATATTTCCGTTTATTTGAAAGGTAATATGAAATTTTCTAAAGTAATACCTTTGGGCGGAAATGATATTACAAATGATTTAACAATTGGACTTAGAACTTCGACAGAATTTTCAGAGAAAATTAAAATTAAAAACGGATCATTAAAACCTTCTTTAAAAAATAAAGATGAGGAAATAGAAATTCAAGGTATTGCCGGAAGACAAGTAGTGAAGAAAAAATTAAGTTTTATTTATCAAATTATTTATTATAGATCTGATGAGATTTTGGAAAAAGCTTATCAAGATGTTATGAAAAGTACAAATACAAATTTAATTAATGCAGGTTTAGTTCTTACTGGAGGAACGTCACTTATGAATAATATAGGTATGTTTGCCGAAGAAAAATTTAACCTTCCAACCCGAATCGGTTATCCGAAAATAGATAGAATAACTAATGATATTAAAGAGCTGAAAAGCCCAAAATATGCAACAGCTATTGGTCTTTTATATTTTGGACTTGACTCTTTTAAGTCAAAAGAAATAAAAATATCGAAAATGAAATCTGAAAATAATATAAATTTTAAAGGTATCTTTACTAAAATGAAAAATTTTATTAAAGAGCTTTCATAGTTAGGAGGAATTATGATAAATATTGATAATGATGACTTATTCCCTGATGTATTAATTAAAGTTTTAGGTGTTGGTGGAGGCGGTGGAAATGCTGTCGAAACAATGATTAAAAATAAATTGTCAAAAGTAGAATTTATTGTAGCAAATACCGATTTAAGTGATTTGAAAAATTCCAGTGCGAAAATTAAAGTTCAAATTGGGAAAAAAGTAACTCGCGGTCGCGGTGCCGGAACTAATCCTGAAAAAGGAAGATTAGCTGCTGAAGAAAGTGAAGACGAAATTAAGAAAATTTTGCAAGGTGCAAATTTGTTGATTTTATCCGCCGGAATGGGTGGAGGTACCGGAACCGGAGCAACGCCGGTGATTGCTAAAATTGCTCAAGAAATGAATATTCTAACTTTGGGAATTGTTAATACTCCTTTTAAACACGAAGGTGTTTTGAGAAATAAAAGAGCTGAAGAAGGAATAATTGAATTAAAAAAATATATTGATACTTTATTGATAATCCCAAATGATAAATTATCTTCAATATATAAGCAAATGTCATTATTTGATGCTTTCCAAAAAGCAAATGAGGTCCTTTATCAAGCTACAGAATCAATTGTTGATATTATCAATACCAATGGTGCTATTAATGTCGATTTTGCCGATGTTGAGACTACTTTGAACAATAAAGGATTTGCTTTATTCGGAATTGGAGAATCAAAATTTGAGAAAGATAGTGATAATAAGGCAAAAGCAATTGAAGCTGCAAATGCTGCTATTAATAATCCGCTTTTGGAAGATATCACTTTATCTTCATGTAAAGGTCTGCTAATTAACGTTGCTTCTGATTTTAATTTGGGAATGCAAGATTTTGATGCAATTATGGAAGTAATTACTAATGAAGCCGGTGGAACTCCAAATATTATTCAAGGTGTAGTTCTTGATGAAAAATATAAAGATAAAATCCGCGTCTCAATTATCGCTACAGGTCTGCATAATGAAAAATTTGAAAAAACAGATAATGAAGATAATGTCTCTGTTATGAAAGCAAGTAGCGAAGATGATGATTTTAAAAGAATTAAGATGAATACACAACAAAAATCGACTCGCATAGAACCGGATTATCCAAAAATAGATAACGAAAATTATGATGTTCCGGCTTTTGCAAGAAAAGTAATTGATTAATGCAACATCCATTCATAATTAAAACTTTAATTTTAGCTGTAAGTATTTTTATTACAGGTAAAATTACAAGACTTTATGAAGTAAATAATTTTTATGCTGCTTTAGGAGCTGCTTTTTTACTAGCAGTTTCTAATGCGGTAATTCGTCCAATCCTTCTGTTTTTTACCCTTCCAATAACAATAATCACACTTGGTGTTTTTGTATTTTTCCTCAATGGATTTATTCTATTGATGGTTTTACGCTTATTTAAAGGTTTTAAAATTGACGGATGTTTAAGTGCAACTATTGCTTATATTATTATTTCTGTCATTAGTTGGTTTTTAAATTTACTATTGTTTTAATTATAGTTATGTTTATCATAATAATATCGGATAATAAAAATGAAAAAATATGTCATTATCATTATATTAATTTTCTTGTCTGAACTTTCAGCTTTTAACTTAAAAGAAAATTATCTCAGTCTAAAATCTTCAACTTTTGAATACGCAGAATTAAATAAATATCCGCTTTTAGTCAGTGCCGGAGTATTAGGCTCATCTTTTCTTTTTGATAGACCAATCAAAAATATGGTTGTTCATAATCAACACAAATTTATGATAAATTTCAGTGATTTTACAAATAATTTTGGTGAGCAAAAATTAGTAATTCCCGGATTGGCTTTAGTCGGGACATATGGATTAATTTCTAAAGATGATAAAATGTATGGTACTGTAAAAACTTCATTTGAATCATACTTTTTAGCAGTCGGAGTAAATTTAGCAACCAAATTTGTAGTTGGACGGGAGAGACCCTTGGGTACTGACAACCAGTATGATTTTCATCCTTTTTCGATTAATAACAAATACAATTCATTTTTTTCAGGTCATACTACTATTGCTTGGTCTGTTTTTACTCCTTTTGCTTTGGCTTATGATAATCCTTATCTCTATTTTATTCCTATTTCAGTTAATCTTGCTAGCATTTATAAAAATCGACATTGGCTATCGGATACATTAGCTTCAACAATTGTCGGATTTTCTTCAGGATATATTATTTATCATTTGAATTTAGATAAAAATTTTAAGTTAAATTGTGCTTTGAATTCAGTAAATATATCCTATAATTTTTAGAAAAGATTTTCTTTTTTGACGAAGATACTCTGAATTATACTTAGAAGTCTATTTCTAACTAAAAAACTATCATTGTAATCTGAAAAAAGGTTGACCTTATTTAAGGGAAAAAATTCATAAACTCAAAGGAAGTTTAATGAAAATAGATTTACATACACACACAACATATTCTGATGGGAGAAATACTCCTAAAGAATTAATAGATTTGGCAAAAAAAAATCACTATGATATTTTTGCCATTACTGACCATGATTCTATATCAGGTTATTTGAAAGTTAATGATTATGCTGAAAATATAGGAATTACTCTTATTCCCGGTGCTGAAATTAGCACCTTGTATAATAATAATGATATTCATATTTTGGCATATTTTTTTGATATTAAGAATCAAGAATTTTTGGATATGCTTTCGTTTATTCAAGATTCCAGAAAAAACAGAGCAAAAAAAATAATCGATAAACTAAATGAATTAGGGAAAAATATCACTTTTGAAGAAGTCGTTGAGTTATCCGGTAAAACAGATTTAATTGGCAGACCTCATATTGCCAGAGCTCTGGTTAATAAGGGTTATTGCAATAATATTCAAGAGGCTTTTTACAAATATATCGGGAATGATTGTCCTGCTTATTATCCAAAATTGTCATTAAACCCCATAGAAGTAATTGATATTATAAAAAAAGCCGGTGGAATTTCAGTTGTAGCTCATCCATTTCAATTGGAGGATGAATTTGTTCTGCTTGAATTAATTGAAATGGGAGTTCAAGGAATAGAAGTATTTTACCGTTTACATACGAATGAACAAATAAAATTTTATGGGGATATTGCAGATAAATATAATTTAGTAAAAACCGGTGGAAGTGATTATCATGGTGATCCGAAAGGTAGAATTGTATTTGGAGATTATTCAGCCCCGGACTCTGTTTATGAAAATTTATTAAAAGAAAAGGAGAAAATTGATGGAACCAATAAAAGTTAAACCAATTAATTGGGCAAAAGTTAATTCATTACCGAAAACATACAGATTTAACCCATTCATTAGAATTTTTACAATTATTTTAGGTTTGTTTGCTACATATTATTCTTTGTGGCTCATCTTTACTAAATTAGGACATGATTCTTCTCAAATTACAAAATATGCACCTTTCTTAATTCTTTTTTTAGGACTTAATTCATTAATGAAAAATCTCTTTACTTTGAATTCCATAAAGTTTGAAGAAGATAAGGTAAATTTCAGATATCTTTTAAAAAAGACAAAAAGTATTCCTTGGGAAAACATTACTCGCATGGAATTCTATTCTAAAAGAATGAAAGCTATTAAAATATTTTATACTGAAGGTGGTAAGAAAAAAACATATTATATGCTTTTAAATATGCCAAAGATGTTAGAAGCAATAAACACAATGGCTGAAAAAGCTGTTAATTGCGAATATGATGAATATTTGGCAAGTATTGTTCAACCTGCCAAAGAAGGTAATGAATAATGAAAATAAAGAATAATTGTCTTTATTTTAAAGGTGATATCCCTTGCAAATATCATAAAAGTGAAGGTGTTCATTGTGAAGATTGCCGGCATTATTTACCTATTTATAAAAGAATTCTAATTATTAAATTAGGTGCTGCCGGTGATGTAATTCGGACAACTCCTATTTTACATATTTTGAAGAAGAAATTTCCAAATTCGCATTTAACTTGGTTAACGGACTATCCAATATTTATCCCTAAAAATTTTGTAAATAAGGTCATAAAATGGGATGAAAAAACAATAATTTCCTTGCAAGCTACAGAATTTGATCTATTAATAAATCTTGATAAAGATGAACACGCAACTGCTTTGGCAAAATTAATTTCAGCAAATGTTAAAAAGGGTTATTTACGAGATGAATTTTCCCATTGTAAACCTGCTGATGAAAATGCCGAAAACAAATGGTTAACCGGACTTTATGATGATTTGAATAAAGAAAATACTAAGAGTTATCCTGAAGAAGTTTTTGAAATCCTCGGCTATGAATTTTCCGGTGAAAAATATATTCTTAATCTTCCCGAGTCCAAAATTGATTTTAATCTTCCTGATGATAAAAAGATTATCGGACTGAATACCGGTTGCGGAAATCGCTGGTTAACAAGAATGTGGGGGAATGAAAACTGGATTAAATTAGCTTTTATGTTAAAAGATGCCGGGTATTTTCCAATTCTTCTCGGTGGCAAGTATGAAGATGATATTAATACTGAGATTGCCTTACATTCTCCTGCAAAATATTTCGGGTATTTTTCTTTAGATAAATTTATTAATTTGGTTAATGAGACTGATTTGGTCGTAACTTCGGTAACGATGGCAATGCACGTAACAATCGCTCTTGAGAAAAAAATAGTTTTGCTGAATAATATTTTCAACAAAAATGAATTTGAATTATACGGATTAGGTGAAATTTTACAGCCTGACAAAAAATGTCTCGGTTGTTATAAAAATACTTGTGATGTAAAATGTATGGAAACAATAAAACCGGAACTTGTTTTCGAGAAAATCACAAAATTATTATCTGAATGAGAATTGCTTTTTTAGCTCCGGCATATCCCTTAAGAGGTGGAATTGTACAATTTGTATCTTTGATGGCCGATTCTTTATCGTCAGAACATGAGATACAATTTTTTTCATTTAAAAGACAATATCCCAAAATTCTTTTTCCGGGGAAAGACCAACTTGATCATGAAGAAAATCGCTATGAATTTCCGATTAATTCGCAATTAATTCCCTACAATCCCTTTACTTGGAAAAATACTGTCAAAAAAATTGATGAATTTGCACCGGATATCATAATTTTCAAATATTGGATTCCTTTTTTTGCACCTGCCTTTGGTTGGATCTTACGTAAAATAAATCCGAAAATAAAAAAAATTGTAATAATCGATAATATAGATTTTCATGAAAAATGGCTAATGGGAGAATTTCTAACTAAATATGCCTTGAGTAAAACGAACCTTTTGGTCTCAATGTCGGAAAATGTGTTAAAAACATCTAAAAATATTTTTCCTAAAAAACGGAACATTTTGGCATTTCATCCTAATTATCAGTGTTATGATTTTAATAAATATTCTAAGGAATCAGCCAAAAAAGAGCTCAAATTATCTCATAAAAAAGTTATTTTATTTTTTGGTTATATCAAGAAATATAAAGGTTTGGATATTTTATTAAAATCGTTCAAATTGTTGCAAGATAAAAGTGATGATTATCGACTTCTAATTGTCGGGGAAGTTTACGGAGATGAATCAGAATATTTTGATTTGATTAAAGATTTGGGAATTGCCCGTAAATTGGTTTTTATCAATCGTTTTGCAGAAAATTCAGAGATTGAGAAATTTTTTAAAGCAGCAGATGTTTTGGCTTTACCATATAAACACGCAACTCAAAGTGGAGTTTTAAAAATTGCCGATAGTTTTGAATTAGGAGCAGTTGGCACACCAATTGGTGGAATTCCGGAGATGATTAATGATGGGAAAACAGGTATCGTGGCAAAATCAATTTCACCGCAAGACTTTTCAGAAGCAATTTCGGATTATTTTGAATTAGATGAAAATGAAATAAAAAATCATCTTTCTCGCAAAAATAATCAACTATCTTGGAGCAAATTTAACAATCTCATTTTAGAAAATTTATGAAAAAAAATATCCTGATTGTTACGTATTATTGGCCACCTTCCGGAGCAGCAGCTGTTCAAAGATGGTTGAAAATAGCTCTCGAATTGAAAAAAACAGGTCATAATCCGGTTATTGTTACGACAAAAAATGGCGATTATCCTCAGATTGATGAATCATTATTAGAAGTTATTCCCAAAGATTTAAAAGTTATAAAAACCAATTCTATAAATTATGGGAAGATTTTCAAATTATTTACTCGCGAAAAAAAATTACCTTATGGAAATATGGCTGCTAAAACAAATGATAATTGGATAAAAAAAGTCTTTTATTGGATAAGAATGAATTTAATTGTCCCTGATGCCAGAATTGGTTGGGTTCCATTTGCTCTGAAAGCTAGTCAAAAAGAATTAGCTTTGCAAAAATTTGATGCTGTTATCACTACCGGTCCACCACACTCATCTCATATTGTCGGCTATTTTTTGAAAAAGAGATTTGGAATAAAATGGATTTCAGATTTTAGAGATCCTTGGACAAATATCATTTATAATCAAAAGTCAAAAAGAAATTCAATAACTGTCAAACTTGATAAATATCTTGAGGGAAAAATTGTAGATAATTCTGATTATACCTTTCTTGTGTCAAAAAGTTGGTTAAATTTAATTCCGAAAGGAAATATTAAAATAATGCCAAATGCCTTTTTAGCTTCTGAATTTGATAACGTAAAATATCATAAAAGTGATTTTTTCAGAATAAAATATATCGGGAAATTCATAAACTATGATTTTATTGACGATATCTTAAATCAAATCGGAGAATTTTCAAAATTTCATAAAAATATAGAAATTTCTTTTATTGGAGATTATGGTTGTATTACTGATGAATTAAAGAGAACATATCCGAATATAAGATTTGTCTGTAAAGATTTTATTCCACATAAAAATGCAATTCAAGAAATGGTTGATTCGGAAATTCTTATTTTATTGATAAATGATTATGAAGGAAACAAAGGTCTGGTTCCCAGTAAAATATTTGAGTATATTGCAACTCGGACATTTATTTTGGGTTACGGTCCCAGCGATGGAGATGCTGCTCAATATATTGTTGAATCAAAATCGGGGATAATGATCGATTATGGGGAAAATGATGAAATTATGAATACCTTACAAAATCAATACGATGTTTGGTCTAAGAATCTTTATAAAAAAAATACCGGAGATATTACTAAATTTTCAGTAAAGTCGCAAATTAAGCAAATTTTAGAGTTGATATAAATTCTAATACAATTGTTTAAATAAAAATTTCTAAACGTTTTTCCCCTGATAAAATTATTTATTGTTAAATATTTCTCTTTACATTTAAACGGAGATTATAATTTGTAAATAAAAAAAAATGAGGTCAAATGGTTACAAGATTTTTCTCAAAAGCATTAATTGGACTGGTTTCCTTAACACTTTCTTTGTTTTCATCTTACAAAGGAATTGATGTTAATTTTGAAAATTTTGCCTATCAAGTTAAATCCTCAAAAGTTTATTTCTCAGCAAATTTAACCAAACCATTTACAAAAGATGCTGAAGATATTTTTAAATCGGGAGCTAAAATTAAATTGTTTTTTAATCTTGAAATTTATAAAGGCGATAAAAAAATTATTAAGAAAAAATATCTGCATTCGGTAAGATTTGATCCTATGAAGCAAATATTTCTTTTTTATAAATCTGAAGAAAATAAATATTACGAGATTCGAGATTTTGAAAAATTAGTATCAGAAATATCTTTTTTTGAATATACAGCGAATTATGATGATGTAAAAGGGAATATAGATTTCAAATTAACGGCTAATCTTAATAAAATTAGAATTTCTCTTTTAGAACGGGAATATAATTTAATGTCGTTATGGAATTGGAGTAAACCGTATTTCGAAAAAAATATTGAGGTTAAAGAAAATGAGATATAGACTCGGAATAAGAGGCTGGGGAATTTCTCTTTTTATAGCATTATTTATAATGGGGGCTTTGTTTTTAAATCACTTTTTCATAAACCAATCTACGAAAATCAATCAATCACTTCATAATATGAAAATTGATGAATCCCTTCATAATCTAAATTTTCAGCACAAATCCGATGAAGAAGCCGCTAGAAAATTAATGGAAGATTACCGAAAAACAATTGCTTATATAAACATTATTCAACGAGAAAATAAGATATATTCGGTAGTTTTTATCTTTATTCTTTTCATAATAAGTATTGTTATTTTTTGGGTTATTTTTACAATTATAACAAAACCATTAGAAGAATTGCATTTTGCCACAATTAAAATAGCGGAAGGTGATTTTTCCATAAAGCTGTCAGAAAACGGGATAATGGAAATCAAAGAATTGAAAATGTCTTTCAATAAAATGTCAAACGAATTGGATCAAGCTCAACAAAAACTTATTGTTGCAGAAAAAGAATTGATTTGGAAAGATATGGCAAGAATTTTGGCTCATGAAATAAAAAATCCACTGACTCCCATTCAGCTTTCATTTCAAAGAATGGAAGAAATTTATTATGATGATCCTACCAAACTGGAAAAGATATTTCCGGAAGTAAGTACAATTATCAATCAGGAAATAAGTAATTTAGGGAATTTGGCAAAATCATTTTCTGAATTCGCAAAAATGGCTACACCTAATTTTGAAATATTCGATCCGGCTGAAGAAGTCGAAAAAATCATTAGTTCATATAAAGAGATAGCCAATATAGAAGTTCAAATTGAGAACAATTTAAAAATATCATTTGATAAACAACATTTTTATCATATTGTTACAAACATTGTTAAAAATGCGGTAGAAGTTAGTAATTTTGAGAAACTTGTTAAAATTAAATTATATTTTAGTAATCATTTTGTTGTCCTTTCCGTTAAGGATGAAGGTCCGGGAATTTCATCAGGAGATATGAAAAAAATCTTCGAACCATATTTTACTAAGAAAAAAAGTGGTACCGGTCTTGGATTGGCAATTGTAAAAAGATTAGTCGATAACAATCATGCAATGATCAGAGTAAAAAGTCGTGTTAATGAAGGCTCTGAATTCATTCTTTTAATAGAGGAATATCATGAAAATTCTTATAATGGATGATGAGAAAAATATTTGTCTCACCCTCAAGCAAATTTTAAGTAACGAAAAATACACAGTTAAAACTTTATCTGCCTTTGCAAAATGGCAGAAAATCTTTCTAGATTTTCAACCCGATATTGTGATTTTAGATGTCCAATTAGATATCAATCTTTCCGGTTTGGATATCCTTCAAGAAATTAAGAAAATTGATTCAACTGTTTTGGTTATTATGATTTCCGGACACAGCGGAATCCAGGAAGCGGTTTTAGCAATTAAATATGACGCTTTTGATTTTCTGGAAAAACCTTTATCGCTCCCAAAAGTAAAAATTACTTTGAAGAATGCAACTCAATATAGAATGGCTATTTTAGAAAGTCAGCTCTATAAACGTTCAAAATTAATGCAATATCGAATGATTGGAAATTCTGAATATATGCAAGAACTAAAGAGGACTATTGTTAAAGTAGCAAAATCAAATGCGAAAGTTCTTGTTCGAGGAGAAAGTGGAACCGGGAAAGAATTAGTAGCCTATTCAATTCATTCAAATAGCGATAGATGCAACAATCCTTTTATCAAATTTAATTCTGCTGCCATTCCAAATGAATTAGTCGAAAGCGAATTATTTGGATACGAAGCCGGGGCTTTTACAGGAGCAATAAAAACTAAAAAAGGCAAATTGGAAGAGGCTGACGGAGGTTCTTTATTTTTGGATGAAATTGGCGATATGAGTTTAGCAGCTCAAGCTAAGATTTTGCGAGTTATTCAAGAAGGTGAATTTGAAAGAGTTGGAAGCAATATTATTAGGAAAATCGATGTCAGAATCATCGCTGCTACTCATAAAAATTTAGAAGAAATGATTGAAGAACGAACTTTTAGAGAAGATTTATATTATCGTTTAAACGTTATTCCAATTAAAATAAAATCTCTTCGAGAACATCCGGAAGATATTCCTGATTTGATTAATCATTTCTCAAAAATGTTTTCTGCTGAAATGAAATCAAAATCAAAAATATTTGATAAATCAGCAATTGATTTGTTACAAAAATCAAAATTAAAAGGAAATATTAGAGAATTGAGAAATCTAATTGAAAGAGTCTATATTCTTTCCGAAAACGAAATTATTACTGCCAAAGATTTTTCCGGTTCTACTTCAAATAACAATAAAATCGATGAATTTTGGCTTTCAACAAAATTGTATTCCGAGAAAAAAATGGAATTTGAAAAAAAATATTTGACCGAACAACTAGCTAAATTTGATTTTAGCGTGAGTGTTACAGCAAAGAATCTTGGACTTCAACAAAGTAATTTATCAAGAAAGATTAAAGAACTTAAAATTGAATTACATAAAAAATAAACTAAACTAAAAAGGAGAAAATTATGCAACCATTAATTCTGACCGCCGCAATTACAGGAGCGGAAACTACTAAAGAACAACAACCAAATTTGCCTGTAACACCCAAAGAACAAGCTGAAGATGCTGTAAAATGTTGGGAAGCCGGAGTAAGAGTTATCCATCTTCATGTTCGTGAAGACGATGGTACTCCAACTCAAAGATTGGAAAGATTTAAGGAATCGATTGAAGCTATTCGCGAAGCAGTTCCGGAAATGATTATTCAAATTAGTACCGGTGGGGCAGTGGGAGAAGCTTTTGAAAAAAGAATGGCTCCTCTGACATTAAAACCGGATATGGCAACCCTCAATGGTGGAACTTTAAATTTCGGAAATGATGTTTTTATAAACCATCCCAAAGATATTGTCAGATTAGCTGAATATTTCAAGGAAACCGGAGTTGCACCTGAGATCGAAGTTTACGAATCTGGAATGGTTACTGCTATCGGTAAATTGGCTAAAAAAGGGGTTATTACTCATACTCCACTTCATATCCAATTTGTACTCGGGGTACCTGGTGGAATGACAGGAGAACCCCGCAATTTGAATTATATGGTAGATCATTTACGATCAGAGATACCAACCGCAACTTGGGGAGTAGCAGGAATCGGAAGATATGAACTCCAAGATGCAATTATGGCAGTTGTCATGGGCGGACATGTTAGAGTTGGTTTTGAAGATAATATTTATTATCACAAAGGTGTTTTAGCTGAATCAAATGCACAATTATGCGCGAGAATTGCAAGAATTTCTAAAGAATTTGGAAGACCTTTAGCTACTGCAACTCAAGCCAGAGAAATTTTAGGTATATAAAAAAGGGCATTAAGTTGCCCTTTTAATTTTTAATTATTTTCCAATTTGAATGTAATTTTTTATTTTTAAAATTCAAATGTAGTTGTCCAATTCCTTTTGTATATCTTACATTTTTGAAATATATTCTTTTTCTGAAAACAAAATCCCGATAGATTTTACTATCAAAATTTATAATGTACCGAATCCTCTTATCATTAGGAAAAATTCTTTTACAAACAAATTTTGGATAGGAAGTTAAAATTACAATTAAGTCGGATTTTTCAGAAATTTCAGAGAATATTTTTTTTAAAATTTTCTTTTGTGAATAGTCAAAAGAAATTGTTGAATCAAGATTTGCCGTTGTAGTAAAATCCGGTGAGTAAAGGCTAATCAAATCCACTTGAAATGAATCGGCTTTTATAGTAATAATCCTATTTGGATAATTTGTTTTTGTTGTATCCTTAAGATTAGAAGCAAATAATTTTTTGGATGGAAATGATGAACTATAGTGAAAATCAGTAGGAGTTATATAATCTACAAAATCCAGATTTTCTAATTTCTCTACAAATATTGAATCATTATTTAAAGAATCAGGCAGAGATTTTAAAAACTTGCCGACAATAAAAGTATAATTCGTCGATCCAAGTGTATCTTTAAAAGTTTCGGAAAATAACGAATCTAAATCATTACAAGCCGAATCATCTATACCTGAATTGTAAGCAAAACCCGGATCAATAATAAAGTTTAAGTTAATATTATTTTCTGCTGCTATAAAAAACACCTGAGAAATTAATATTATTAGGAGAATTATCTTTTTATTCATAATAATAAATTGCTTCTATTGGATTGATCTTTGCCGCTTTATAAGCTGGATAAATACCTGAAACCAATCCGATGAAAAACGAAAAACCTAAACCTAATAAAATACCTTTAATTGAAATAGCAAACTCGAATTTAGCAACCATTGATGCAATGGAAAGTAAGCATTGAGAAAACAAAATTCCAATAAAAGCTGCTATCAATGCTAAAACAATAGATTCATTTACAAAATAAAAAAATATTTCCAGATCGGTAGAACCTACAGTTTTGCGGATTCCAATTTCACTCATTCTCTCTGATATTGAAATAAGCAAGGTACTAAAAAGTCCAATACCCCCGACAAGAAGTGAAATTGAAGCTATTGAAAGTAAGGTGATATTCCATTTTTTCATAACATCATTCAATTGATTTGTGATTTTTACCATTTCCGAACCGACATCACTAATTGAAGTATCATGAGCCATATTATGACTCATCAAAAAGAATTGCTTAACTTTGATTAACATTGGTCTAAATGATTCATTATCTTTGGATTGAATGTAAATAAAATCTATGGAAGCATTATTTCTTATGTATTTAAAACCGGTTTTTAAAGGAATATAAACTGCCTTTAGATCGTTCCTTCGTTCCCAGGAATTGAAGTTGAATCCGTTATTGGAAGCTAAAACATCATCTTTTAGGATTCCTATAATTTTATAACTGTTTTTTCCTAAAGTAACAAATTTCCCGAGTACATCAGGGTTTTTAAAATATTTTCTTACAAAGCTTTTACCGATAATACAAACTTTGGCTGCACTTTTCATTTCAAAATTATTAAAATATCTTCCTTGTCCAATTGGATATGTTTTGGCGGTAAAATAATCATTTGTCGTGCAAGTCAATCTTATCCATTGTTTAAGATTTCCCGAATGTAATCTTTGCCAAGTTTGGATTATTCCGTAGGAATTTAAGTGCTCAACTGATTTTTGCAATGCTATAAAATCATTATATGTTATTGGATGCTGTTTTCTTTTCATCGAGAAATGTCTTCGTCTTTTCCCCGAATATTCGGAACCTCCCCCGGAGATAATAATGCTATTGTTATAACCTAAATTTTTAAATTGTTTGTTAACAAAAGCCTGCAAACCCGAGACTGAGGAAAACATGGTTATTACGGAAACAACACCGATCAAAATTCCCAATAAAGTTAAAAATGATCTAAATTTATGAGAAAATATAGAGACTAAACTGCTTTTTAGATTCTCAAGATAATTCATTAAAAGTATTCCTTACCGCATTTTGGACATTTGAAAAACTTACCCTTGTCTTTGGAAAAATGTTCTTCAAGATATTCGGAATCACACTCAGTGCATTTCATTATCACCGGTTTAAAATTTGAGATAAATTTACACTCAGGATAATTTGAACATCCAAAAAAGGTTTTTCCTCTTTTATTTCTTTTTTCGACTAATTCTCCTTTACCGCATTTAGGACATTTTATTCCGGTAGTAAAAGGTTTGGTAAATTTACATTTTGGATAATTACTGCAGGCAATAAATTTTCCGTAACGGCCGGTTTTGACGATTAACGGACTTCCGCATTTAGGACATTTTTCATCCAATGTTTCAGGTTCTTCGATAATAATTTTTCCGTTCTCATCCTTTTTAAAATTTTTAATATTTTTACATTCAGGATAATTGCTACAAGCTAAGAATTTCCCGTTTCGTCCCCACTTTATAACCATTTTAGAACCACATTTTTCGCAAACAAGGTCGGTTTCTTCAACAAGTTTTTCTTTGGAAGATTTAATATCAACTTTGTTTAGTAATTCCATAATTTTATCAAAGTAAATTTTTAAAACATTATGCCATTCCAATTCACCATAACCAATTTTATCAAGATTATCTTCCATTTCAGCTGTAAAATTAACGTTAAAAAATGAAGAAAAATTTCCAACTAAGAAAGTATTTACTGTTTTTCCTAAATCTGTTGGAAAGAAATATTTGTTTTCAATCCTAACATAATCTCTTTCACGTATTGTATTTGTGATTGAGGCATAGGTTGAAGGTCTGCCGATACCTAAGGATTCCATTTCTTTAATCAAAGATGCTTCTGAAAACCTTGCCGGTGGTTTGGTAAAATGTTGTTTCCCTTCAATATTTTTCGATTGAAGAAGGTCTTTCTCGGAATATCTGCTGTCCAAAAGGGCTTTTTCTGAAATCTGAACATGCGGGTAAGCGTTTAAAAATCCTTTATTAAGAATTCTGCTAGCCGATGATTTAAAGCTATAAATTCCTGCCGAAGTGAGAATGTTGTTTGTTTCTATGGTAGCCGGAATCATTTGAGTCGCTATAAATCTTTGCCAAATTAGGGCATATAATTTTTTTTGAGGTTCATCAAGATATTGAGCTATTGCTTCAGGAGTTCTAAAAGCATCAGTTGGACGAATTGCTTCGTGGGCATCTTGAGATTTATTTTTGTTTTTAAAAATGCGGACAGATTTATTTAAAAAATCTTTTCCATATCGCTCGGAGATTAATTTTCTTGAAACCTCATGTGCTTCATCAGATAAACGTAGGGAATCTGTTCTCATATAAGAAATTAACCCAACTGTTTCACCGCCAATATTTATTCCTTCATATAATCTTTGGGCAATTTGCATTGTAAACTTTGGAGAGAAATTTAAAAGTTTAGATGCGTCTTGCTGAAGTGTACTTGTAATATATGGCGGATAAGGTTGGATTTTTCGAGATTTTTTTTCTATCTTATCAATATGAAATTCTAATCTTTTTAATTCTTCAATAATTTTATCGGATTCTTCTTTCGTACCTATTTTTGCTTTTTTATTATCTATTTTTGTGAGGTCAGCAACTAATGGCGTATAATCATCTTTAAAGATTGTTGCATTAATTGACCAATATTCTTCCGGTGTGAAAGCTTCAATCTTCTCTTCACGCTCGCAGATTAACCTCAAGGCAACTGATTGAACACGACCGGCACTTAGATTTTTAGCAATAACTTTCCATAATAAAGGACTAACTTTGTAACCAACAATTCTATCTAAAATACGTCTTGCTTGTTGCGAATTGAAAATATTTTCATCAACAACAGTTGGATGTTTTATTGAGTCGCGAATTGCTTTTTTCGTAATTTCATTAAAAACGATTCGTTTAACCGGTTTGCCTTTTATTTCTTTTTTTAAAGCCTCTTTGAGATGCCAAGCAATTGCTTCTCCTTCGCGATCGCGGTCTGACGCTAATAATATTTCGGAAGCTTCTTTTGCCGAAGCTTTTAATTCTTTAATTAAAGCACTTTTTTTGCGGTCCAAAACATAGTGAGGCTTAAAATTATTTTCAACATCAATTCCTAATTCTTTCTTTGGAAGATCTCGAATATGTCCCATTGAAGCTTTAACAGTATAACCTGTTCCTAAAAATTTAACGATTGTTTTTGCTTTTGCAGGTGATTCTACGATAATTAATTTTTTTCCCATAATGTCCTCAATTAATCTGTTTAGACTTTTTATCTGAGCTGTAAACATCAATTTTATCCATATATGATAATACAGCTTTAATTAACTCATCTTTTTCAATCATATCAGGTGCGGTAAATTGATATACTTCTATGATAAATTCTAATACATAAGCATTTGTTTTTCGGTTTGAAAGAAGATATATATCTCGTACCAAACTGATAGATGACTCAAAAATATAAGGTGTTATTGAGTCTGTATAGAGTAATTTGAAAAGGAACCTATATGAATCATTAGTAAAATATTTTGATTCGATATCGCTAAAAGTGCGAATATAAGTTTCGTTTTCTTGAAAGCTAAAATTAATTTTATTTTCGATTGATTCGAACAAATTAATTACTCTTGAAATTTTCTCTTTAATATCCATGATTAGCCCTTAAGTTTACCACAACAATTTTTATATTTCTTACCACTTCCGCAAGGACAAGGGTCATTTCTGCCAATTTTTACATCAACTTGTCGAGGTTGTATTTTAGGAGGATTTTCGCTATTATTTTTATTATTATTTGTTTTACGTTCTTGAATTTCTGCAGGTGAAAACGCAGATAATTCAGAATGGGTAAAAGAGCTATTTTCAAGTAGAGAATGTAATTGTTCTGTTGTAAGCAGATAAGTTGTAAATACTTTTTTAGAAACATTCTCTTGGATTCGTGAAATTAAGCCGGTAAATAATTCATAACTTTCTTTTTTGTATTCAATAAGCGGATCTTTATTTGCATAAGCTCTCAAACCGATTCCATCTTTAAGAAAATCCATTTCACGTAAATGATCTTGCCATTCTTCATCTACAACTGAAAGAAGGGAACGTCTCTCTAATTCACGCATTTGTTCGGGAGTCATTTCTATTTCACGTTCATCGTAAGCTTTTTGGAGAAATTCATCAAGGCTATCAAAAATCATTCCTTTGGTTAAATGGTCGGAATTGAAAATATCATCCGGTAATTTTAAATTAAAATTAGTTAAAATCCAAGTTCGAATGCTTTCTAATTCCCAGTTTTCTTCATAAGAATTATCTTCAATAATATTATCTACTAAATTTGCTATCGTTTCTCGGATCATATCAATGATTTCACTTTTCAAATCATAACCTTTAAGGACTTTTCTACGATATGAATAAATTACTTCCCGTTGTTGATTCATCACCTCATCGTATTTTATTAGTTGCTTACGAATTTCAAAGTTTTGCATTTCAACACGTTTCTGTGCTTTCCCAACCGAGCTAGTCATCCAGGGATGAACAATTGCTTCATCTTCTTTCATACCAAGTTTTGACATCATTGGAGCAATTTTGTCAGATCCGAAAAGTCTCATTAAATCATCTTCCAAAGATAAATAAAAGCGAGATGTACCTGGATCGCCTTGACGTCCGCTACGACCTCTAAGTTGTCTGTCAATTCGGCGACTTTCATGTCGTTCAGTTCCGATAACATGTAAACCGTTCAATGGACCGCCATAAGGCATTTCATCATTTGGTTTCCAATTTTTATTCAAATATTCTTCTTTAGGACGATCAACTACGCCTTCTCCAAGTTTAATATCAGTACCACGACCGGCCATATTTGTAGCGATAGTTACGGCTCCGGGTTGTCCTGCACCAGCAATTATTTCTGCTTCATATTCATTAAATTTAGCATTTAAAACATTATGCTTGATTTTTCTAATTTTTAAAAGTCTGCTTAAAGTTTCAGATACATCGACGGTAACTGTTCCGACTAAAACAGGTTGATTTTGGGCATGCCAATATTCTATTTCTTTAATAATTGCGTTGTATTTATCTTTTTTAGAAATATAAATCACATCTTCATGATCTACTCGAGAAATTGGTTTATTTGTCGGAATTATATTAACAGGAAGTTTATATATTTCCATAAATTCAGATTCTTCAGTTGCTGCTGTACCTGTCATTCCGGCTAATTTATCATACATTCTAAAATAATTTTGAAGAGTGATTGTCGCTAAAGTTTGAGATGCTTCTTCAATTTTCACACCTTCTTTTGCTTCTAAAGCTTGATGAAGTCCATCGCTAAAACGACGTCCCGGCATTAATCGACCGGTAAATTCATCAACAATCTGGACTTTATTATCTTGGACAACGTATTCCATATCTTTATTAAATAGCGTATAAGCTTTTAATAATTGTTGAATATTATGAAGTTTTTCACTTTTAACTAAATAATCATTTGTTAGGGTTTCTTTTTGTTTTGTTTTTTCTGCTTTACTCAAGTTAGGATTGTTTTCAATTGCAATAAGATGGTCATTAAATTCTTCCATTGTGAACAGATCTTTTTCTTGAGCTTCAATGATTTTTTGTCCTTTTTCCATTAAATCTGCACTGTTGGCTTTTTCATCAACGACAAAAAATAATTTTTCATCAACTTCATGAAGTTTTTTATCTCTGATATATTCACCTTCGACATCATTAACTAATTTTTTTGTATCACCGTCTTTCATTAATTTTAAGAAAGTTTTATTTTTTGGACCACCACGTTTTATAATGATTAATTTCTCACCGATTTCATCCCAATTGGGTTCATCTTTTTTCATTTCCGCTTTAACTTCTGAGACAAGTCGATTAATAAAGACGTTTTGAGAAGCTACAATTTTAGAAATAAGTGGTTTAAGCTCGGGAAAATAATTTTTACTCTCGGCAACAGGACCACTGATAATTAAAGGAGTTCTCGCTTCATCAATTAATACAGAGTCAACTTCATCCACAATAGCGTAAAAATGGGAGCGTTGGTAAAGATAATCGGAATCAATAGCCATATTATCTCGAAGGTAATCAAAGCCGAATTCGCTGTTAGTTCCGTAGGTGATATCACAAGCATAGGCAGCCTTTCTTTCTTCATGAGGCATGTTATTATAAATAACCGAAACTGTAATATTGTGAAAGTCAAAGATTGGTCTCATCCATTCGGAGTCACGTTGTGCAAGATAATCATTAACGGTAATGAGATGTACACCTTTCCCGGTTAAAGCGTTTAGAAATAGGGGGAGAGTTGCTACTAATGTTTTTCCTTCCCCGGTTGCCATTTCGGCAATTGCTCCATTATGAAGAGAAATAGCTCCGATAAGTTGGACATCATAAGGTACCATATCCCAGGTTTCTTCGCTTCCGCGAACCAAATATTTATAACCTAAAAGTCTTCGACAAGTATCTTTTACAATAGCGAAAACTTCAAACATATTATCTTTTAATACTTTTTCAGTAACTTTTTTTAGATTGTCTTTTTTCCTGTCTAACTCATTGCTCAAGTTGTCGCGTTTATTGTCATCTGTTTCTTTTAAATATTCGTCTTCAAGTTCGGAATATTCAGCAGACAAAGTATGTATTTCTTTTTGGATTGACGCTTTTATAATATTAACGCGTTCTCTCAAATCATCATCAGAAAGATTGGAAAGAGTTTCGTAAATTTTATTAATTTCATCAACCATCGGTTTGATTTTTTTTAATTCTCGGCTACTTTTGTCACCGATTAATTTTTTAAATAATTTTTTTAACATATTACCACCAAATTAATTTAGTATTTAATTATTTTCGTTAACATCTTTAAAAGATTTAACAATATCGTCAATGTAAACAGGTTCAACGCCTATTTTTCCACAAACACTTCCCGCTGCATGATTAGCAATTATTGAAGAAGGCAGTATTTTTTCTCCGCAACTTAAGCATAAAGTTAAGGTACTGATAACAGTGTCTCCGGCACCGGAAACATCAAATACTTTTTGAGCATAAGTAGGAATTGTAAACACATCATTTTCAGAAAAAACAGTTAAACCTTTTTCTCCTCTTGTTATCATTAAATACTTACATTCAAGCTGGTTACGAAGTTTTACAGCTTTATCTTCAAAATCTTTTTCGTTAATAAAATCGACGTTAAGATTTTTTTTCATTTCATTCAGATTAGGTTTGAAAACATCAACATTTTTATAGGAAAAGAAATTGTCGAATTTAGGATCAACAGTTACAATAACGTCATTTTCAGTACACAAAGAAATAATTTTCGAAATTAAAGTTTTAGTTAAAAGTCCTTTGTTATAATCTTCTAAAATTACTGCATCGACATCATTAATTAGTGCTTCTAATTTTTCTATTAATAATGACTCAATTTCTGCGTTAATTGCCGAGTCTTCTTCAAAATCAATTCGAACAACTTGTTGATTATGGGCGATGATTCTACTTTTGATAATTGTTTTTTTAGAATCGGATAAAATTATATTGTCTGAATTAATCTCTTTTGATTCAAAGAGATCTTTTAATATTTTCCCGTAAGAATCGTTTCCGGCTATTCCAAGTACAATTGGTGTTGCACCTAAAGTCTTAATGTTAAAAGCCACATTTGATGCTCCGCCTAAACGATATTCTTCACGATCTACTTTGACAATTGGAACCGGTGCTTCCGGGGAAATTCGATTAACTTCTCCCCAAACATAATGATCTATCATCAAATCGCCGATAACTACGATTTTTTTATTTTTAAATTCTGAAGTTAAATTTTCCAATTTCTTCAAATTCATTAAAACTCCAAAGGATAATTCCCGGTGAAACAAGCATCGCAAAAATCATCAGGTTTCGAAACAGTTTTTTTGAGATTTTCTATAGGCAAATATCTTAAGCTGTCTGCTCCGATGAAATCTCGGATTTCAGCTATTTTTTTCTTATTTGCAATCAGTTTATCACGGTTTGGTGTATCAATCCCATAATAGCAAGAAAATTTTACGGCTGGAGATCCGATTCTCATATGAACTTCTTTAGCGCCGGCTTCTTTAATCATAAAGATTATTTTTCTCAAAGTAGTTCCGCGAACAATAGAATCATCAACTAAAACGATTGATTTTCCTTTGAAAAATCCGGGTAATACATTGAATTTTTGTTTAACACTTTCATCACGAATAGTTTGCTCAGGTTTGATAAAAGTTCGTCCGACATAGTGATTTCTTATTAAACCCATTTCATAAGGGATATTCTTTTCTTTAGCATATCCGGTAGCGATAAAATTTGCTGAATCCGGAACCGGTACGACTGCATCCGGAGTAAAATTATCTAACTTTGCCAATTCACGGCCAATATTTTCTCTAACTTGATAAACTGCTTCATCAAAATCAATGCTGTCCGGACGTGAAAAATAAACATGTTCAAAAATACAATGTTTGGGAGTAGTTTGAGAAACAAATTTGCTTTGATCATTATGAATTCTTTTGACTCCGCTATCATTAACGATGACAATTTCAGCAGGTTCCATCTCGTAAATTTTTTTGGGATGTAAAATATCTAAAGCACAACTTTCGGAAGCAACAACAAATGAACCATCTTCAAATTCACCAAAAACCATGGGTCTAATTGCCAACGGATCCCTAAAGCAATACATTTCATTTCGAGTTGCTAAAACAGTGGAAAAGGCTCCTCGGACATTTTTCATCAATAATCTAATTGATTCCGGAATAGATTTTTTTTCATATTCTACGTGATAAATAATATATTTGAGGATTAATTCTCCGTCATTAGTGCTTTTGAAATAAACACCTTTTTCTTCTAATTGTCGCCTGATTTCATGATAATTTACAATATCTCCATTTGAAGCAAGAGCATAATTAGGACCGGAAAGAGTTTCAACAATATGTGGTTGAGAATTGGTAGCGGTTGAGGAACCTCTAGTCGGATATCGTACATGACCAATAGCTATTTCTCCATCTAATTTACTCAAAACTTCAGGCGTAAAAACTGATTTTACCAATCCCATCTTTTTATGAAGATTGAAGATTCTTCCGTTATTTACAGCCATTCCACAACTTTCTTGACCTCGATGTTGTTCGGCAAACAAGCCTAACATAGCTAATTCCGCAGCTTTTTTATGATTAAAAACACCTATAATTCCGCACATTTTTTACATCCTTTATTTTTTAAATGATATTTTATTTTCTTCACCATTTCTTAATCTTTTAATATTTGCACGATGAGTGTAAATAATAGTTAAAGCTATTAAACCGGTGAGGATTAATTCATATTTATTAGAAAAATTACTTTGAAAATTAATGATTAATTCAGTTAGGAAAAGAGTAATTGCCGCCAATATCGATCCAAGCGACACGTATTTTGTCTTCATCACAACAAGAATAAAACAAATTAATGCAATTGTCAGAGCTAAAGGTGTGAGAGCGAAAAAAACTCCTGCTGAAGTAGCAACACCTTTTCCACCTTTAAATTTCAAAAAAATGGTGAAGATATGACCAAGTATCGCCGAGATTCCTAATCCAATCAGGAAAAGATGGCTCGGTTGCAAATAATGTTTAACTAAAAAAATTAATAAAAATCCTTTAAGGATATCTATTAATAGTACGGGAATTCCGATTTTGGTTCCTAATACGCGAACAGCATTTGTTGCACCTACATTTCCACTTCCAAAATTTCGGATGTCTATTCCTTTAAATAGTTTCCCGGCAATATAACTTGTCGGAAAACTTCCGATTAAATATGATAACAGAAGTAATAATCCGTTATTCGTTAGATTGTTCAGCATCATCTTTTCTTCCTCTATAAAATAGTCTTATAGTTGCTCCGGTAAATTTAAAATCTTTTCGAATTTGATTGTGTAAATAACGCTTATAATTCTCTGAAATTAATTTTCTATTGTTACAGTAAAATAAAAATGTTGGAGGTTGAATTCCTTGTTGAGTACAATAATAAATTTTGGCGTGTTTCCCACTTGCATGAGAAGGTCTAAATTTGATTATTGTCTTTTCTAACCATTTGTTAATTTGCGAAGTTGGGATTCTTTTCCTACTTTCTTCATCAACAGCAAGAATTAAATCTAATATTTTGAAAATTCTTTGGTTAATTAATGCAGAAGTAAAAACAATTGGAGCAAAAGTAAGGAAAGGAAGTCGTTCGAAAATCTCTCGCTTAAATTTTGACATTGTGTGTGAATCTTTTTCAATTAAATCCCATTTATTAACAACGAGGACAATATTTTTGTTTTTTCTAAAAGCATAAGAAGCTATTTTCTGATCTTGAGTAGAAACTTTTTCTATTGCATCAATTACTAAAATTACAACTTGAGATCTATCAATAGAATCAATTGTTCTCATAGAACTGAAATATTCAACTCCATATTTGATTCGGCGTTTTTTTCTTAATCCGGCAGTATCGATTAAAACTATTTTCTTGTTATGATATTTTATGTTTGTATCAATTGAATCCCTGGTTGTTCCCGGTACATCATCAACGATAAGAGAATTTTCACCGATTAACCTATTGGTAATGGATGATTTACCTACGTTTGGTTTCCCAATAATCGCAACAGGAATGCTTTCGTCTTCCGTTTCATCAAAATCCACCGTACTTGGAACACTGTTAAGAACAACATCCAAAAAATTTCCGATATTTCTACCTTGTGCGGCAGAAATTGGAATTGCATCCCCCAAACCTAATTGGAGAAAATCATAAAGCTCCATTTCGAACTTTTCGTTATCAACTTTATTAGCTACTAAAATTACTTTTTCTCTATGAGGAAATAATAATCTTCCGAGTTCTAAATCCAAATCGGTTGTTCCTGTATGAGCATCAACAACAAAGAGAATTAAATCCGATTCTTGAATGGCTATTTCAGCTTGATATCGGATTTCATGATCCAGCTTTTCATCAGAACCAACAATGATTCCACCGGTATCAACTATTGTAAATAATTTGTTATTCCATTCCACATCTTCGTATTTTCTGTCGCGAGTTACTCCTGATTCAAAATCAACTATCGCACTTCTTTTACGGCACAATCTATTGAATAATGTTGATTTACCTACGTTTGGGCGACCAACTATTGCTACTACACTTTTGTACATTATCTTTCCTTTTCATTTTTCTAATGATTTTTTTAAAACTTTTTGTCAATTCACTCTGAATTTAACAGTTAACCTAATTTTAAGATACTTGATTTCTGTCAACTTTCTAAATTAAAAAGAAAATAATGACAGGAAAAATCGAGAGAAGTTTTATTAAACGGAGATTTATTTTCAATTCCAAGAATGGTTATCCGATTACTTTTGATTGAAATTTAAAAATAATATCAATTTTTAAACTTGTTCAGTTAATTTATTTGTTTCATTGTTTTTGATTTTACTAATCAATAATCACCTGTACTTTTATTGGTTCCTCGACTCCAATTTTATCTCTGAAAGATCGAATAATATTAAGAGAATTGGTAGTAATTTGATGACCATTTGGGATAATAACCATACCGGTTTTTGATTTTATATCTTGGAGTGTTGTCATATAAATATCCAGCTCATCGGAATTTACCAATTTTACAACTTTATTGATACTACTATTTTTAAATGAATACAAAGTTGATAAAATACTTGGATTATATTCGCCATCTTGTTTTTTCATTTTATCAACCGCTTTAATACTGGAATTGGTTTCCAAAAGATAATAGTCAAAATCCGAGGCAATTTTTAGGATTTGAGCTCCGAGATTTAATCTGTTTGAACCTGAATTTTCAGGATAGTCTTTAAAAGGTTTTAATTGATTTCCTATAATGAAGGAAATTCCTCTTAACCTTGGGATTTTCATCAACAATTTTTTGCCCAAATTTGGGAATTCACTGAATAATTTTTCTTCATCGTCAGTTAGTTTTTCATGAGAAATTGCTTTAAGGAGAATCTCTTTTGGGATAATTACATTCCCAATCTGTGACAAAGATGAAGCTAATTCAAATTCCCATTTATTTTGGATTTGTAAATCATCAAGAATGAAAGAAACGTATTTTTTGATTCTTTGGGAACGGTTAAATGCAACCGGATTAACGATACTCAATAATTCTAATAACAATTCAATTGAACCTTTCAGTGTTTTTTCCAAAAGTTCTTTTTCGGAATTCCGTAATCTTCTAAGTTCAAATGCATCATAAATTGCTTTAGTCAAAATATTCATCGGGCAAGGTTTTGTAAGAAATCTGAAAATGTCTCCTCGATTTACAGCATCGGAAGCGGTTGTTAAATCGGCATTTCCCGTAAGCATAATTTTAATAATATCAGGGTATTTTTTACCAACGGTTTCAAGGAGTTGTACTCCGTTCATTCCGGGCATTCTCATATCGGAAATTATGACATCAAAATTACTGTCTTTCTCAAGAATTTCCAAAGCTTCCAATCCGCTTTGAGCAGTTGTCAAATCCAATTTTTTCTTTAATTGTCTCTTTAAAGCCAAAAGTATGCTTTTTTCATCATCAACTAATAATAATCTATTCATTTTCACTCCGAACTTTTTTGATTAATTCATCAATATTAATATCCTTAAATACAAGTTGAAGATATTTTCTATTTAATTCAACTTTGAAATTGGGGTTGGTTTTATTATCAAGGTAATCTGCTAAATAGATTGTCCCTAATAAGTAAGAATCGGTACATTCAGATAATTCAGGATGATGATGAAAAAGTATGCTTTGAATAACCTTTGTACTAAATCCCCACAGACCAAGAATATAGGCACCAACTTGAGAATGAGTGAATGAAAGATATTTAATCTCCAATTCTTCGAGATTTAGATTTTTATCTTTTTCTGCGGAATTAAGCAAAACTTCATATTTTTTTCCTAAATTCATGATTAAAACTATTTTTCCTAAATCATGAAACATTGAAGTAATAAAAATATAATTCTTATCAATGTCTTCCATTTCCAAATTTTCAGAAATTGCTATAGAATATTTGAGGACATTTGAACTATGTTGATAAACTTTTTTAATTGCAGCAATTTGTGTTTCGGTTCCTTTTAAATTTTTAAAAATAGATGAAGTAAGTATAATATCTTTAATTAAGTCAATTCCCATAAAACTAATTGCTTGGCTGATTTTAAAAACTTTATTTGATAAACCAAAATATGCCGAGTTAACCATCTTTAAAATATCAGCAATTAAACTCGGGTCACGAGAAATTATTTTAGCCAAATCATTCAATGAAGATTCAGGATCTTTAATCTTTTTAGATAATTCAAGGTATATTTCCGGTAAAGGTGGAAGATAAGATAAATTGTTAATTACATTTTGAAGCTCTTTATTTTTAATGTAAGTGTTGATTATATTAATTTGAGTTACTACAGCAATAATTGATTCCGCACTAATTGGTTTAATTAATAATTGATGAGCTACTTCAAAACTGGAATAAATTAATTCTTTATTAGCATATCCGGTTAAGATTATTCTAATTATACCGGGATATTTTTTTTTAACTTTTGATAATAATTCAAATCCTGTTTCTTCCGGCATTTTCATGTCGGTAATAATTACATCAACATTATTTTCTTTAAGACTTTCAAAAGCTTCCAAAGGATTTGTAAAAAAATACATTTTCCATTCTTTATCGTATTTTCTAAAAGTTCGTTTTAAGCTTTTTATAACGCTTAATTCATCGTCAACGAACATAATCCTTAATCTACTGATTTCTTTCATATTTATTATTCTCTATATTTATTGATTGTTTTTAATAGCATTTCTCGAGAAATCGGCTTTTCTAAAATTTCTATAGCCCCCAATTCCTTGCCTATTTGTTGAATTGCCGTATCTTTAAGACCTGTCAAAAGTATTACATTGAGATCAATTCCTTTATCTTTCATTTCCGATAAAAGATCCAATCCGTTAATATCTTTCATTGCGATATCCATTATAACCAAATCGTAATTATCAGAATTAAGATATTCGTAAAAATTAGAAGGATTATCGACAAAATCTGCGTCAATTTCTGATGAAGTAATTATGCGTTTATAAGATTTAAGGATATTGATGTCATCATCAATAAATAGTATTTTCATCATTCCCGCCTTTTTTCTTTCTTTTCGATTTATGTTTTATTGGGAGTTCAATCAAGAATTCCGTACCTTTTCCCACTTCGCTTTTAACATTAATTTTACCATTATGTTTGTTAACAATAATATTGTAAGAAATATTTAATCCCAAACCCGTCCCCTTTCCGATTTCTTTTGTTGTAAAAAACGGATCGAAAATGGAATGTAAATTTTCTTCAGGAATCCCCGGACCGTCATCGCTAATTTTGCAAAAGATAGACTTATCGTTTGCATAAGTTTCGAGTAATATTTTACCTCGATTATTTGGATCCCTTTTTTGCTCTTGGATTGCCTGGGAAGCATTGACAATAATATTCAGAAGAACTTGATTTATTTCTCCTCCGATACATTCGATTAGAGGTACTTGACCAAATTTCTTTTCAACATCACAATAATATTTAATTTCATTTTTAGCTATAGTCAAAGTTGCTTCGAGAGCCTTATTGATATCATAATTAGAAGAAACTTTCGTGTTATCAATTCGGGAGAAATTCTTAAGGTTTTGCACAATATTCAGAATCCTCTCTAATCCCTCTTTTGTCTCGGAAAAAACATCATCCAAATCTTCATAAATATCCTTAATTTCTTCATTTTTCATTTCATTAATTTCGTCAATAATCTCCTTGAAATTATCTTTAACGATATCTTTGGTTGATTCCAAATAATTTTCGAGAAGTTTTTGATATTCCTTAAATGAAGCTAAATAATCTTTAATAACGTCGAGGTTGAGAGTTATAAATCCCAAGGGATTATTAATTTCATGAGCGATTCCTGCCGACAAATTACCAATCGATGCCATCTTTTCTTGTTGGACTAAATTGCTTTGTGTTTTTTCTAATATATTATGTTCGACTAATAATTTATCGTAGAGTTTTTCAATTCTATTTTGTAACCTTTTTTCTTCTGTTATGTCTGAAACAAATCCGAAAATAAGATCTCTTTTAATTGCAACATTAAATAATTTTTGAATAATAACTTTTCCTGTAAATTCGGTTTTATCCATTTTTCTAAGTTGTAATATTACGTTATTTAAAATTAAGTTTTCGGAAGTATTTATTTTAATATCGTTTATTATCAAATCTTTATAAACATTTATTTTCTTAATATTATGAGTAAAATTTATCTTAAAAAGTTCATGGAAGGCATTGTTTATATTAACTAAATTTCCGCCTAAATTGGCAATAAATACCGGATTATTTGATTTTACAAAAATTGATTTATATATTTCATTAGAAAAAGCTTGGTTGATTATTTGGGTTAAAAATAAAGCAAATGGGAAAATATTTTTTAATATTACTGATGAATCAACAAAGATTATATTAGCTCTTCTGGCAATTTTGATATATTTAAGAATTGTCTTTTGGTCAGTGCAATAAATTGCCGGGCGTTTATCTGCTAAAGCTAATTTTAGTTTGAGAAAACCTAAAAAAGGAGTTGTTAAAATCTTGTCATCAATAATAAGAATTTGGGATTGGATTTTGAGAATGGAATTCGGATCTATTTTTTGTTCATATTGGATAATTTCAACTTCTTTTAACTTCTTCATTTCATCACAAAAGGAATTAAAAGCCTCTATGTTTTCACTAAAAAAAGCCAATTTCAGCATTTGACTGCTCCTATAAAATTTTTCCTAAAAATATTGCCATTGTCTATAAAGTCAAACTTTATTTATCATGCTAATAGGATTGTGGTTAAAATGAATTATTGACAGTAAAACATTCAGCGCATTATTTTGTATATTGAGAATAAAAAAACATAAGAAGGGGTAATGAAAACAAAAAATTATAGTTCTATAATTTTGCTTTTTGTCCTACTATCTTCCACTATATTAGGTATTGGAACATTAGGATATTATTTTATAGAAAAAGGTTGGACGCTTCTGGATTCATTTTATATGACTTTTATTTCGCTTACAACAGTTGGGTTTGGTGAAGTTAAAACTCTTTCGAGCGATGGTCGTATTTTTACAATGTTTGTAATTTTTTTGGGAGTAGGTTTAATTGCGATATTTTCGGCAACTATTACGCATTTAGTGATTGATAACGAATTAACCGGATCTTATTGGAGGAAGAAAATGATTAAAAGAATAAATGCAATGAAAGGACATTATATTTTGTGCGGATTTGGAAGTATAGGAAGTACAACTGCAGTCAAATTAGACGAATTGGGAATACCGTTTGTGATAATAGATAATAATCAAAAATCCATAGATTTTGCAAAACAAATGAGTTATCCCTATATATTTGGAAATGCAAACGATGATGCCATTCTAATTGAAGCCGGAATCGAAAGGGCAAAAGGTATTTCTATTTGCACTTCAGATGAAGCGAATAATCTCTTCATCACACTTGCCGCAAGAGAATTAAATTCCGAAATCTATATTTTAGTTCAAGCAAATAGCCTTCGAATTGAAAAACGTTTAAATAGGGCAGGAGCAAATCAAGTTGTGTATCCCCTAAAATTAGGAGGAAAACAAATAGCTGATATTATTTCCTTAGATTATGGAAAAGAAAAATATGATTTAGGATTAATTCATTCAGATCAGGATTTTTTTGGATATCGATTTAAGAAATTTACAGAATTTCTGGATGAAAAAATTACGATTGGTGAAATTGTAAAAAAATCAAAAACAATTAGCTGTATAACTTTAAAAAAGAATATTGGTACTTTGATTGAAAATCCTCCAGCGGATACAATCTTAAATAAAGGCGATACAATACTCTTATTGGAGAATAACCTCGTCGGTACTGAAGATCCCTTTGCAAACGATGTGGAAGCAGTTTTTTCGTGGAATGAAGCTTATAGTGTCGGGATTCCCTCGTTGGATGCTGAACATCGAGAGTTGTTAAAATTTGCTAATAAATTTGCAACCGCCATCAAGCATAATAAAGGTAGAGAACATTTGGATTATCTCTTTATGAATTTACTGGATTATACAAAAATTCATTTTACTGATGAAGAAAAATTATTTGAGAAATATAACTATCCGAAAAAAGAAGAGCATTTTGCGGAACATCAACAATTATTGCAAACCGTGATAAATTTAAATAGAGAAAGAAATGTTTATTTCCCCAGTAATATCACGTTTTTTTTACTTGCTTGGATTAAAGACCATATTAGCCAACAAGATAAATTATATTCAGAATTTCTGATTAAGAAAGGTGTAAAATAAGAGAAATTAGAGGTGCCAATGTTTTCTAAAAATTATAAATTAATAAGTGAATCTCCGCAAAAATATCAAATTAAGAATAGTGTTTGTCGGTTTTCCAAAAACTATCTGACTCTTTTATCTAAAGAAGAAACTCGAACTTTCGGTTATCATAAAAATGGAAAAATCAGTACAATCTGCAGTAAATATTATCCTAAAAAAAATGCTGAGAAAATGATTGAAAATTTTGTTTCTAATCAGGATACTATCGTCATCTTTGGTATTTCTTGCGGTAACGAAATTGCTCTTTTAAGTAAAAAGTATCCAAATAAAAGGAAAATTGTAATCGAACCGGATAAGAATCTTTTTAATTATTTTTTGCGATATTTTGATTTAGAAGAAATGCTAAATGTCGAATTTTTGGTTGGCTGGGAAGATTACGAAATTATAGCCAAAATAGATTTAAAGTTACCGCAATTTGATATTTTAGAAAATAAACAAATTGACCCTGTGATCGCTAATTATTTTTCTTCGCTTAAAAAACGTTTATTTCATCAAAACCAATATGAGTTTTCCGAAAAGTGGAAATATCCTAAATTTGCATTTTCCAATCCTAAAATATTATATATTGACTCTTCTTATGTTTTAACTAAAGAATGCCTTTTTGCATTTCAAAAACTAAATATTCAATACAAATATATTCATATTGAACAAGATTCTTATAATTATGGAGAATTTATTAAAAATATTTTACAGATAATTTCCGAATTTAAACCTGATTTTGTGATGACAATTAACCATCTCGGTTTCGACAATGAAGGGCGTTTTACCGAAATGTTGGAAGAATTGGAACTGCCTTTTGTCTCTTGGTTTGTCGATAGCCCGAATGTTATTTTGGACAGTTTTCATCGCAACGTTTCTGATTATGCTAATATATTTGTTTGGGATAAAGATTACATTGATGATTTAAAAAATGTTGGCTATAAAAATGTAGATTATCTTCCTTTAGCTACTTCTCCTGAAATATTTTTTCCAACAGAAAGTTCTAAAATTATAGATGTTTCATTTGTAGGAAGCAGTATGTTTTATGCAATAAATAAGAATATGAAGAGTTTTAGTCATCGACCGGATTTGTTAAATTTATTTGAAATTACGGCTCAACATTTTCTAAGTAATAAGTTTAGATTTGTTTCGCAATCTATTGAAAAATTGTCAGATAAGTATAGATATTATTTTGATTCTAATGATCAGAAAAAAGATTTTGAAGCGGCAGTTTTATGGAGAGCTACCCAAATTTATCGACTTTCAGGAATAAAAAAATTAGCTGAATTTAATCCTAATATTTATGGAGACCCAAATTGGAAATATCTCTTGGACGAAAGATATAATTTGAATAGTGAACTTTCTTATTATGATAATCTTTCTGAAATGTATAATATGTCCAAAATCAATTTTAATATGACGAGCAGACAAATGAAGAATTCTGTAAATCAACGTATTTTCGACGTTCCGGCTGTTGGCGGTTTTTTGCTTACTGATTACAAGTCTCAATTAGAAGAAATTTACGATTTGAAAACAGATATTGCTACTTTTAAAAATGTGGATGAAATTCCATCTTTGATAAAATATTATTTGAAAAATCCTGAAGTTAGAGAGAAAATGTCTAAAAATGCTTATAAAAAAGTTGTTGAAAATCAGACTTATGAGCTGAGGATAAAAAAACTTGTTCTGATAATGCAATCCAGATATCTTAATTTATAGATCTCGGAAACTATGATTGTAAGCATTCTGCTTTTTGTATTTTCCTTTTCGGATTTATTGTAAAATTTCGTAACTTTTTTTATGAATTTCAAAGTCCTTTATTTCGCTTGGAATCCTAACTTAATTTATAGTTTTCTTGACATCAAAAGCGGTAAAATAATTTTTTCTAAAAAAAATCGGAGTTAAAAATAATGTTAAAAATCGGAGTCGTTGGAGTTGGACATTTAGGACAGCATCATGCTAGAATTTTTGCTCAAATGAAAAACTGTAAATTAGTCGGTGTTTTTGATCAAAATATGGAAAGAGCTACAGAAATAGCTAATAAAAATAATACAAAATACTTTGATAAATATATAGATTTGTTAAATAATATAGATGCTGTGGATATTTCAGCTACAACAACTTATCATTATGAATTGGCAAAAGAAGCTTTGCTTGCCGGTAAACATATTTTTATCGAAAAGCCAATAACAGCTGAATTGTGGCAGGCAGAAGAATTGCTAAAAATTGCTGATGAAAAATCATTGAAAATTCAGGTAGGACATATCGAAAGATTTAATCCCGTGATGATTGATTCGGCTGATATTATCAAAAATCCGGTTTTTATCGAATCTCACAGAATAGCACCTTTTACTCCACGGGGAAGTGATGTGCCGGTTATTTTAGATTTGATGATTCATGATATTGATTTAATTTTATCTTTTGTAGATTCTAAAATTAAACATATTAGTGCTTCCGGATTATCATTATTTACCAAAAGCATTGATATCGCGAATGCTCGCTTAGAATTTGAGAACGGAGCAATTGCTAATGTTACTTCCAGTAGAGTAGCTTTGAAAAGAGAACGAAAGATTAGATTTTTCCAAAAAGATGCTTATATTTCTGCAAATTTTCAAGATCAGGAAACTAACATTGTGAAAAAATCTAAAAATTTAAATAATGTTTTGGCTCAAATGATGTTTTCAGGAGATGATATTAAAGCCGAAGATTTAGTTGATTCTAAATTTATCGACTCTTCTAATCATGAAAAAGATGCTTTAACTTTGGAATTGGAATCATTTGTAGATGCGGTTGTAAATGATAAAGAACCGATTGTTAATGGTAATGCAGGTTTAAGAGCATTACGGATTGCTTTGAAAATTGTTAATTTAATTGAAGGAAATAATAAAAAAAATAAGGATTTGTTATGAAAACTATAAAAGTAAAAGATATAAAAGATTATCTCGGAGAAGAAATAAGATTAGAAGGTTGGGTAAGAAATTATCGAAAATCCGGCAGTAAATTACGTTTTATCATTTTTAGAGACGGTTCGGGAGACATTCAATCTGTTTGCTCAAAATCCGAAATGGGCGAAGAAAAATTTGAGAAATCAAAAAAAGTGAGTATCGAAAGCTCTGTTATTATAACAGGAATTCCGGGAAAACATCCGAAAAAAGAAAATGTTTATGAGTTACAAGTTACGGATATTGAGATAGTTGGAGATTCACCGGATTATCCAATCTCAAAAAAAGAACACGGAACAGATTTTTTAATGAAAAATCGCCATCTCTGGATTAGATCTCGAAAACAATGGGCAACTTTGAGAATTCGCCACACAGTTTATTATGCAATTACAGACTTTTTAAATTCTCAAGATTTTATTAGATTCGATTCTCCTATCTTGACACCGAGTGCTTGCGAAGGAACAACAACACTTTTTGAAGTTCCTTACTTTGATTTAGGAAGTGCCTATCTTTCTCAATCAGGTCAATTATATCTCGAAACCGGAGCAATGTCCCTCGGGAAAGTTTATGATTTTGGTCCTGTTTTCAGAGCGGAAAAATCTAAAACTAGAAAACACCTCACCGAGTTTTGGATGATGGATGCGGAAATGGCTTATGTTAATCATGAAGGAAATATGAAACTTCAGGAAGATATGGTAAGATTCGTAATCCGAACCGTATTGGAAAAATGCTCAACTGAATTAGAAATATTGGGAAGAGATATTGAACAATTAAAGAAAGCCGATGCAGAATTTAAGTGTATGACGCATCACGAAGTTGTAGATTATTTACGGGGCAAAGGCTCTGAAATTAATTATGACGAAGATCTATCTTCTGCTGATGAAGCTCTTCTTACGGAAGGAAGTGATGTCCCTATTTTTATCGAAAAATGGCCGAAAGATATTAAAGCTTTTTATATGAAACGAGATGAAAATGACGACAATATTGTACTTGGTTCAGATTTAATAGCTCCGGAAGGATTTGGGGAAATTATCGGTGGATCTGAAAGAGAAACAGATTATGACGTGATGCTGGAAAGAATGAATAAAGAAAATATGGATATTAATGAATATCAATGGTATCTTGATTTAAGAAAATACGGTTCTGTTGTTCATAGTGGATTTGGAGTTGGTTTGGAAAGATTAACCTCTTGGATGGCCGGTGCAAAACATGTTCGGGAATGCATTCCTTATGCAAGAATGATTTATAGAATTCATCCGTAATAGAAGATATTTAACTACTTTTAAAAGAATTTTGAATGAAAGAGAAGAAAGAGAAGCAAAGTAAAAACTAAAAAGTAAAATGAATAAAGAAGTACAACGACTTTGCAAGTCGTTACAAAAAAAATTCAAGAACATCGGAATGTACGACCGGCGGGAGTTCTTCCGATTGTTCGACTTCAAAACAAAATGAATAATGAACAATGAATGATGAATAATGAGGAAAAAAGAAGAAAGAAACTTAATTAATTTTGAATGCTTAATTTTGAATTTTGAAAGTCAAGTCCTATTTTTTGGTGTAAATTAACTCAATGTTCATTTCACTTTGTTTTCCTGTCCCGCTATGCAGCGTAGCAAATAGCGGGACAGGAAAATTTAAGCAACTTTTTCACCTATACCTTG
>Ga0256842_1000291_pt1 | contig 43916 bp, 50 predicted proteins | sample 4559240metaG_FD_185973 | JGI IMG/M metagenome (GOLD analysis project Ga0256842, IMG submission 185973) | Hydrothermal vent microbial communities from Guaymas Basin, Mexico - 4559-240 | ecosystem: Environmental > Aquatic > Marine > Hydrothermal vents | place: Mexico: Guaymas Basin | collected...
CACAATAAATCTTTTTCAAAATTAGAAATTATGTATGGATCTAATTCAAGATCATTATAGTTTTCTAACGCATCACGTACTTTATCTACACTAATATCAACAAATCCTGTGTCGCATGATAATTGATCGAATAAATCTAAAAAATCAACCAATTTTTCATTATGTGTAAGATTAAATGTTGGCATTACTTCATACTCAATTTTGTTTAATCTATATGCTCTTATTGACATATAACCATATCTCCTTTATTAGACTTTCTTGTTTATTTTATTGTTTTTTAAAACATTCTTTGTTTTTAATAGTTTGTCATATACAACCCACATTGTATTTATTTTTGTTGTTATCATATCGTGTACAAGTTTTTCAAGGTTTATTATATTTTCATCTAGTCCAAGTAGTTTTAATTTTATGTTTACTTTCTTTCCATTTTCATTAATTACGTAAAATTCATTATTTTGAAAAATAAACCCATGTTGGTTAAAGTAATTAATATTTGATTTTTTTAATACATCTTTTAGTATTTGCAATCTGTTTTCTACTTCGTCGTTTAACAGCATATCTATTTCTAAATATTCATTTATCAACTTTTTCCATTGTGTATAATTTACCATATAATCACCCTTTCAAATAATTTATTTTTATTTGAAATTCCACCAAATGGATCCGGGCGAGTAAACTCTAACAAAAGTAGAAGTATAAATAATATTGACCAAAAGTTTTTTCTTATAAATTGTAACATACAATCCTCCTTAAAAAAATATTTATCCTATATTATTTTTTTCTTCCCAGAAAAATGTGTAATTATCATTATCTACATTTTCATCAATATTATATTGATGAAAATGATTTATTCTTTTACGTTTATATTTTTTATTAGGAAATATTTGTGTTCTTGTTTTACGTTTATCGATGAGATCATTTAATTCTTTTTTGTAATTACCATCTCTGTTAACTTTCATTCTTTACTACCTCCAAAAATTAAATCGTTTTAGTTTAATTCATAACTACATTGGCGGAGAAATTCCACTAATGTAACTTTTTTGCATACCGAGCGGAACAGTACTGGTATGCGGTTGCGACAAATCTAAACCCGAGGATTTACGTGCATTATCACTACCTCTTAATCAAATTATTATATATGTAATTTTTATTTAACAAAAATATTGATTTAATCAGGTGGAGTATTAACCATTTTTTCTTCTTGATTTATTACAGGAGGTGCAACTAAATTATCTGGATATACATTAGATGGTGGTTGATTAAAATTGTTAGTTTGTTTTACAAATTTAGAATTATCATTATCATTTTTATAGTACTCATTACTAAGATATTCTGAATTGTCGTAATCAGTTTTAGAGTTTTTAACATCTGCAATAAGGTGTTTAATATCAGCATCTGAAATGTTATCTGTTATTTCAGAAATATCAGAGAATTTAAATAACCCTGATGTATAATGTAAAACAATTAGATCTTTTCCACCGTTTCTATTTTTATCGATATTAATTCCAATTAGTGAATAATCCTTACCATATAATTTATTTTTATGTAAATTAATTTTTGATAAAAAGTTATTACTTATTTTATTTATAGGAATTTCAAAAAGTAATCCTATAAAATCAGAGTTTTGTGCAATTTGTCTTGATTCGTCCAAATTTCGCATTGAAGGAATACCTTCATATCCAGCAGTATTTAACTGTGTTGGTATTATTACCGGACAATTAAATCGTTTTGCAAGAATTTTTAATTCTGCGGTAACCATACCAAGTTCGTGTCTTTTTTCTATACCACGTTTTGATTGTACAGATGAAACTAAATTAAGATAATCAATATAAATTGTTTTTATATTATATCGTTGTTCAATTTGATCGATGTACAAGAATATATCCATTGTTGTTGTATTATATGGCTGCATGTATTTTAATATTATATTTTTATTTAGAACCTCATCTATTTTCGATTGTATGTTTAATAAACTTGAATTATCCAAATTACTGATTTTTACTTCAGACTTAGTTATAATTCTTGCAAGTCGTTCTGTTGTTTCAACTATATCATTTTCTAATGTAATATATACAATAGCATCTTCTTTATCCAATTTGTCTCGTTTGAACACAATACTGCTATCATGTGTATCATTCATTTTAGTATTATTTACAAGAAAATTCATTAGTAATGCTGATTTCCCTAATCCTGGTTTTCCACCAAAAACATATATTCGTGTTGATTCAAAACCATTACCATTTAATAATTCATCAAGTTTTTTGAATCCTGAACTTATTTTAGTTCTTGCTACGGCCATTGATGATACTGTTTGTATTATATTTTTCTGTATACTTTTTTTACTGATAATGATTTGGTTTTCTTCTTCAAGTAATTTATTATCCACAACTTTTATGTAATATTGCTGTATTATTTTTTCAAATTTATCAACAGCATCTGATTGTAATGTCTCTGCTGATAATTTAGATAATTCTGAAACCATATTGTTTACATCATCTATAACTGTTAATGACTGTATTTTGTTTTTAGCAAATTTTATGAAATTTGTAATCTTATCATTTGATAAAATAATACGTTTACACTCTTTAAATTGATTTAATCGTTCTTCGTATAGTTTTGCGAGATTTTGATTTAAATCAGATTCATCAAAAATTATATGCCCGGGAATATTTTCATTTTCAATATGTTTCTTACATATTATTTCCATAATATTTTTTAATTCTGGATCAAAATTTATTGATTTTTCCTCATTCAAAAGTTTGTTAATTAAAAATTTTGCGAATATTTTTTGTTTTCGTAAAGTATCATTATCTTCTGGTCTTTCGATAAGCAAGCATATTGATTCTTCTATAAATTCATTACTGGGTGTTAATTCATTTTGATTTTGGTTATCATTGCTTATTTCTTTTGCCATGAATAAATCCTCCCTAAGTTAAATTATGAATCTTTGATTATTCAATACTGTATTTTCAGTATCCAATGTTATTGATAATGTCTCAAAGTATTTTAATAAATCGTCTTTTGTTTTATCTTCAACAAATCTTGAAATTGTATCCATACTTGTTTTTATTGATATTGATTTTGCTGTATTATTCTTTTTTGTGTTAAATGTTTTAAATATATTATTAAGAATAACCATAAACATATGATCATTTCCGGTTTTGTAATAATGATACAATTCTTCAGAAATATCATTCACAACATACTCTGTAATTTTATTGAGAGCGTATGATTCCATGGCAAGAATATATGGTAATAATTCTCTATGTATTGTATTTGTATCTTCACAATATATTGTTCTAATCATTTCAGTTGATGGTAACGCATCTTTCATGTCTATATTACTAAATTCAAAAATTTTTTCTAATACTTCAATAACGATTTCTCTGTTTGTTTTTCCAATAAACTTATTTATATTGTCTAGCTCTGAAGATTTTAGTGAAACATCAATAACACGTTTAGTTTTTTCATCAAAATATGTGAATATTCTTGACATTTGTACTTTTGAAAAAACAGTACTTGAATCAAATGTTAAATTAACTTCTTTTAAGTTGAATAATTCTTTTATATGCTTTTTTATCATTGCATTGTAAATTATATTTTTTGCAGTAGCTGATCCAAGTATGTGAAAATTAAATGGATCAGGTAAAGATTTACCTAATCCAAAAATTATTTGTAGTATTCCAAGTGTATACAAATTGAATTGTAGACGTTTGGTTGCTGGTTGACTTGAAACTAATCCACCAATGGCATAATTGTGATATTTTTTTAGAATATCAGTTTCAAATATTATTCTATTCCATACTTTTTCTAATTCTGTAGTTCTAAAATGTGATACAAAATACAATTTGTTTCGTTTTTCTGGTAAAATATTATCAATTAGATTGTATGCACGGATGTTTAAATTAAATAATTCTTCCCTTGTTTTTAAATCTGGTAGATGTGGAATATCTAATGAAAATGCATAATCAAAATCGTACTGGTTTAAAAAATCAGTATATGCAGAAATAAAATCTGGTATAAGTTCTTTTTTGATATATCCACATGAAACTTGATATCCACCTGAGTCTATAAATAAATCAATAGAATTTCGTATTTTACTTATATCGTAATATTTTGTTAAAAATTTTCCAACATTCTTTACGTATCTATCTTTTAAAAAAACATTGTCACGACTTGTCTTACTATTCAAATTTAATCCAAATGAAATTAATCCTTTGTTACAAAAAGCTTCAACATACTTATTAATATCTCTATCATAATTTAATAATCTCTTTTTTGCTATTCGTAACATCGATTGTGCAGCTGCTACTACAAACATTGTATTTTTGTTTTTCATATTTTTATATACCTCGTAATATTTTTGTAGCTAAAAATTAAACATATCAGCAAATTTTGAATCATATATTTCATTTATCTTGTTTTGTTTTATATCGTACAGTGAGAATATATAACTAAAATCTGAAATTGATTCCAGAAGATTCAAAACTCGCTGATACCAAATAAAATTCATCATTTCTTTTTTATTTACTTTGATGGGTGGTGTTGGATCAATATCATTTCTTCTAGATGTACTAAATTTGTCAAAAAATCTTTTTATTTGATCTTGACTATAATCTTCTGGAACTACTATGTTTGATATTTGCCCCTTAAATCCAAGATTATTCAACATTTGTTTTATTTCTGTTTTTGTATTATTATCAAATGAATCTAAATTTACAGTAACCAAAAATTGATATCCTTTAGTACCAGGTCTAAAATCTTCCCTTTCGTTTAAAATGTTCCATAAATTCATTCCTATTACATGTGATGGAACTTTTTTGTATTCGTTGGTACTAAACGATACAGGCTTACATATTGTTGTGTCAAAGTTATCTATCATATTTTGCATCATTATATCTGTTTCTTTTATTTCTTTTTCAAGCTTGGGTATTATTTTTACATCATCCTCAGTAAGTATAATTTCAACTAGTTTTTTAAGTCGTTCACGTGTAATGCTTGGATAATCGGATCTTTGTATTTCTAATCCTTTAATAGAAATGTTTTTATCACGTGTGATGTATGCATAACGTTTTTTCTTTTTTGCTGGCCAATATGCTCTTTCTGCATAATCTTCATACTCTAACAATAAATGGTTTTTGTCTGACTCAAAATTAAATAATTTTGATATAATTGATGGATACAATATTTCATTAATATCTTTAAATATTTTATCACCAAGTTTCATAACATCTTCATATTTTGGTTTTTTGATATTGTCGATTATTTTTTTGTAGATAGAATCTGTATCCGTGTAAACTGTATCGTCTAAGTCTATGTCCTTAATTTTATATTCATATTTGTCATTTTTAATTTTGTTAGTGTTAAAATTTATCCACCATTTATCAAATATTTCATTTGTTACATCAATAATTTTTATTTCATCTATATTCTTTGTTTTGAGTAAGTTAGAATATCTTGCTGATACTTTGATTAAATATTGTCCTGTCGTTGTAATTGTATTAGTTATATCAACGTCAAATAGTCTACTACCTTCGAATCCATAATATCCATAATTACTATTTGATATTTCTTTAAATGTGCGTTGTTTATTATTTTCTTCTTGTTTCTCATGTTGGTTTTTAGCATTTTTCATTTTCTTTTTGTGATAATTTCGTTTATCAGCAAGATAAGTTAAAATGTCGTAATTTATTGATGGGTTTACTTCGTGTTTATAGAATATTGTACCGTAGGGTGTTAGAATTTTGTCATTTAAAAAATCTTTAATTTCTGATAAATTCATTTTTACTTTTTTGTTTTCAATTGATGGATCTATAAATAACACATATTGTTTTTCAACATTATTTAAATAATCTTTTACATCATGCCACAAATTCTCAAATTTTGCTACGTACGTATCAATCCCTATATTGAATGTCTGAATTATCGAAGGATATAGACTTTTGAAATCGACAATGTATATTCCATAATGTAAACCATTTATTGGTGTTTTTACATATGCACCAATTTTTGGAATATTTGAGCTTTTATGACCATAATTATTGCGCAGTATCATATTTTTACTTTTTAAAAATTTAATCATGTTAGATTCAACAATTTTTGAAACATGTGAAATATAATTCCATGTAACTGCAGTTGAATTACGTAATTCCGACTCAAAAGAAATTATGCTTAGTTTCTGATCTAATTTTAATATTTTTTCAACATCATCGATGTTGTATAATAATGCACGCTTTTTATCTTTCTTAAAAATTAATCCAAAATCAGATCCTTTTTCAAGTTTTCTTTCACCAAGTTCATAATTTGCAATATAATCAAGTTTATAAGATTCTCTTTCACCGTACGTTAATTGCTTATACGATGATAATAAATCTATTATGATAATTCCTGGAACCTCAATAATATTTCTTTTCAAATCAATTTTGGGATACATATTTAATGGACTTGCATCTTTAAAAGAACGTTTTAATTTATTTTGAAACCTATTTATTATGTATCCCATATCGAATGATACATTCCAAGCAGTTATTATATCAACTTTCCTTATGTGCTCTTTAAATTTTTCAATCATTGTACGTTCGCTTGAAAAAAATTCTACTTCATAACCATTAAGTATTTTTTCATTTATATTTCCACTAGTTTTACTAAACACAAAAGATTTTTTTATATCTCCATATCTAAATGATATAATTGAAATGGGGTATTTTGCTTCTTCCGGAGATGGGAATTCTCTATTTTTGGTTGCAACTTCGATATCAAGATACATTATTAATGGTTTAAATGAATTATCTAATTTTCTCATTTCTAAATTATAATAATAATCTATACTATGTTTTAACACGTTTGGGATATCAGCTTCATACAATGTATATTTTGAATTATCTATATTTTTTGGTGGATAACCAATCATGGGTTTTATTGTCTTATTTATTTTTGTAACATGTCTATCATTGGGGGTTTCAGATAAATAATAATAAAATGTTTTATTGTCTTCCAATGATAATAATTCTCGTTTATATGTTTTTCTGTTTCTAAAAATATAATAAATTAGTTTTTTATTATAGTCATAAACGATATCTATAAGATAATAATCTGTATAATATTTTTCATCTAATGTTATTGCCAAAATTGATGAATTATTGTCCTCAGTTTCAATATTATCTTTTGAATTATCATTTTCTTTATCATTAAGTAAATTTAATAATTTTGTAAAATCTTCATCATATATTGATTCTTTGTTTCCACGTATGATGTATGACGGGTGAACTGTTGGAAAAACTTTATACGATTTTCCGTTTTGATGTTTGTAATTAGAAATTTTTCCACGTAATGATAAAATTCCAGAATTATTTGGATTTGCATTTAGTCTGGTTATTGCTGTTTTACCTAATGATACAATATATTTTGGGTTTGTTATTTCTATAATTTTATCTAAGTTTGGCGCACAATTATTTAGTTCATCACTTGTTGGTGTTCTGTTGTTATCCGGTCTACATAAACAAGTATTTGAAATAAACCATTTTTTGTTTGAAAAATATTTTTCTATCATACGTCTTAATAATTTTCCAGATCTTCCAACAAATGGTTTATTTTGCTCTACTTCGTCTTTTCCTGGTGCTTCACCAACAAATAAAATATCACAGTTACTAATATCTGATTTATTATTAGAATCAAATAACACCAAACCACCATTTCGTAATGTGCATTTTTTACATAACGTAGATGATTTTATATTCTTGAAATTATTTATAACAGTGTTTAATGACATTTTTTTTGTATTATTTTTATTTTTTCGTGCAGATTTATAATCATCATTATATAATGTGTTGATTTCATTTTCAATAATTTTATATTCATATGGTTTTATAAAATTTAATTTTTTATCCATTTTTATTTTAGTTTTGTATTTCTTATATAGTGGAAATAAAATTGATGGATCAATACAATAATAATGGAATATTTCTTTAAGAAATAATAAAATTTCTTTTTTTGTGAATTTGTTTATATTCTCATATGAATTTAAATATTCATTTATTATTTTTCTTGCATAATCATGTTTATAAAAAAGTGTAATTAGTGTATTTATTTGTATCATATCTAATGCATCATTGTCTATATCATCAGCATCTTTATCTATGATAAATTGTTTTATTAAATTTAATGCTTGTACATATGTTAACTTTTTTTTATTGTTATTTTTAGTTTGTGTTGTTTTAACGTTATCAAACAAATAGTTCATTGTACACCTCGCATAAAATAAAAAATATGCCGGTCCTGGCTAGGACCGGCAATATAAAGGATTATAAGAAGGGCAGTTATGATAATAGAGGAATATTATCACTGAAATTATCATTGAGTTTTTCAACAAGGATGTCAATAAATTCTTTAAATTTATTATTAGTAATTTCTTTATTTAAATCTTTAACTTCAAATTTTTTACTGTTTCTGTTATATCTTATTCTACATATTATTTCATTTGTACCGAAATCGTTGACATAATATGGAAACAAACTTTCTCGTTTAACATCATCTCTTGTTTCACAAAGCACGAATAATATATTGAGTATAGCATATTTGTTATTTGTTATATGGCCATTTAATTTATAGTTTTCTATTATAATATTTGCTGTCTCGCTTGCATACCCATCAAAAGCCACAACTTGATCATACTTATCATAATAAATTCTACCAACTACGAATTCGTCAGATTTATGTTTTGACGTATCATCAGTATCTTCGTCAAAATAGTCTTCTATGTCATCATTATCATTAGAAGTATTCGTATACTTATCTACTGAAAATGTTATAGATGAATTAGTCATATCTTTTGATAAATATATTTTGTAATAACTTGAATCTTCCTCTAACAATTTATTATTTAGCAAAGAAATATATTTTGTAAAATATTTATTTTTTATTAAATTCACTGGCTCAGATATCACATAATCTTCTATTCGTGTATGGAACTCATCAGGGTTTTCCTCAAAAATTAAATCTTCATCAAATAGCGGCATTTTCTCATCCATCAGTTGATCCATACCCATTTCCTCCCCTGTCTGATTTTAACAATGTTTCCCAGTTATTAAATACATCATTTGAGTAAAAAATTCCAATTTTTATTTGATTTGAAAAGTCATTTATTACTTTATCGTAAGATAATAATGGTATATATGGTTTAAGTACTAATTGACATAGACGTGTTCCAGATTTTATCACATTATTTGGTATATCTTTTGTGTGATTAAACAATTTTACTAATATCATTCCAATTTCTCCACGATATTGAGGATCAATTGTACCAGGCGAGTTTGCAACAATTAATCCATATTTGTGCAACGATGATCTCGGTCTTACTTCAAAATATAACGATGGTTTTGTAAAAGTTTTTACACCACTTTTTATGATTTTTGGTGTATTTTCAAGATCATTTAGTTTTATATTTTCAGTGTTTACTATGTCCATACCAACATCATCGTTATATTGTAATATATAATTGTGATTATTGTTGTAGTAATATTTATTATCCATAACTATCATTGCATCGAAGTCTGTTGATTTAACAATATCTGTAAACTCTGATGTATCAGTATTTGAATAATGTATACTAGTAATTATCATAATACTACCTCCTAATTAAAAAATATATTTTATAGTTATGTGTAATTTTCGGCATTTCGTTATATTTGTTTAAAATTCGTCTACATTATTGAGATAAATGTTAATAAATTTTTAATTTTCATCGATGATTTTAATATTTACATTTTTGTCAATTTCTGCAATATTCTTAATATTATATGAATATATATTATATGCTTCTTTTATCTCTTTTTGTATTTCGTTGATATCCAAATTTAATTCTGAAACTAGATTTTGTGTTTTTTCCATATCTTTTCGTAAATCAAATATTATTTCAAATAATTCGTGTATTTTAGTATTAGATTTCATAACATTAAATCTTATTCTATTTGTTTAATTTTTATTTTGTAGCATGATACATCATAATCACATATTAAAAATTCGGTTATATCTGTTAACAATGTATTTTCTATAATATTGTTTATTTTTATATCAATATCAATTCGTATGACTATATTATAATCATTATCATGCGCGAAAAAATAGCATCCAAAATTTTGCCATTCATATGCTTTTAATATTTCGTTTTTCTTTTCGTTTGGAATATAAATAATATCATCATTATTTTTATAATTTCCAATTTTAAATTTTTCATGTAACAAATTGTCTATATTCATAATATACCTCGTATTTTTAAATAATTCTGTTTAAAAAACATTTCCATTACAATAATAGCATCTGCGATATGTTCCTGAAAATATTTTTGTTTTGGAATTATTAAATTTGGATGTAATCGTTTCATTGTATCAATTGACATATTTTTATCAGTTTTGACTTTTTTTGGTATTAATAATGTTTCGTAAATGATTTGTTTACATTGTATGGGTTGAAATAATTCTATATCAATATTTTTTATTGCTGCTAATGTTATGATCATAGAACTTGAATAACCCATCATCAATTGAGCTCTAGAACTTTTTGAACCAGATGATGGAATTTCACATACAATTGTTTCTATATCAAAATTGTCAATTATATCTGATAATTTTTTTGATGTAGATTTTATAATTTCTGAATACTGATTTATTTTATATTTACTTTTATTTTTTATTTTATTTTCGATTTTATTAATAGATTTCGATTGCTGTGAACATGTAATTTCTATTATTGATGTGTCCGTATTTTTTATGACACCACAAGTGCTTATTTTTCGTGTTTCATTAGAAATTACCCAACCTGTATTTCTAAATCCAATATCTATTGATAAAATATTCATATTTCGTGGTTATAATATTTTTATTTTAAAAATAAATTATTATGCTCATCTATATCTATATAAGTTTATTTATTATTTGTGACGTTTAATTTCATGTTAATAATACTCCATAAATGTTTATTCTACTTGTTTATACAAATTATCTTTTTTTGTTCTAATGAAAAAATACGATATTTGCGCAGTGAAAAAATCACTGCGCAATAAATTTTACTAGAATAGAATATCACTTTCGCTTGGTTGTTGTAAATTTTGAGGAAATTGTGGTTTTTGTGGTGCGTTATTCGTTGTTGTAGTCGTAGTAGTAACATTTGGTGATGATGGTGTATTAAAATTATTATTCGGTGGTGCGTTATAATTATTACTATTTTGTGATGGATTATAGTTGTTATTTGGCATTGCGTTATAATTATTACTCTGTTGATAATTTGTATTTTGATTATTATTATATTTTTGTTGTTGATTCTGTGGTCTTGATATTATTCTTGCACCTGATGCTACAATTGTAAATTTCGTAACAGGATTTCCTCCATTTTGTGTATTATTTAATTTATATGTTACAAGTTTTCCTTCTATCCATATCAATGTTCCTTTTGTTAATCTTCCATTATAATATTCTACTAAACTTGGATTTTGCATTTCAACCGGAATCCAATATGATCTGTCTATCCAGTTTCCGTTTTTATCCTGATATGGATCGTCTACTGCAATTGAAAATTTTATAAATACATTTCCAGATTGCATTGTTAGATTTTCAGCATCATGCCCTATTCTTCCAATACCTACCCATTTTTGAATCATAATTTAACCTCCTTCTTATTTTTAATCGTTGAAGAAAATATACAACTTGTTTAATTTTTTCTGTGCATTAGAAATAATTACATTACTGTATTGTGAAAACATACTGTTAGAAAACGGACCTTCATTATAATATTTTAATGCGAGATAAAAATTTCCGTTGGATTTTTCTAAATATTTGATAAAAATATTTTTCGATATTCTGATATTTGTTCTATAGTTGAAAAGTTGTTTATATGATTTTAATTTAAAATGTTTTTTCCATACAGAATATTTTATTTGTAGTAATCCGTAACATCCACTTTTAGATATTGCATTCTTGTTAAATCCAGATTCCATTTCTATCCATTGCAAAAATATTAATCGTAATAATTCTATCCTTAATGGTTTTTTATGATGTTTTATTCTTATATAATTTATTGCAGAATAGAAATTGTATGAATTATAAATTTCATAAATTAAGTTATCTTTGTATTTATACTTATTTATTTGGTAAAAATTTTCAATGACAAGATTTCTAAATGTGACGTATTCATAATTGTTTGTATCCATTAAAATACTTGCATTTGTATTTACTTCACTTACAAAAGATACAAAAAGTATTGTAAACATTACAATAACAAATTTTTTCATATTTATTCCTCCATTTTAAGTATAATCTAATGTTTGTGGAATTTCGTATTCAAGTTCGGATTTCAAAATATTTAATTCGTTTTGTGATAATTCTTTATTGTCATCTAAAATATAATTAATTATTTTTTCACGTGAATCTTCCCAATACTCATATGGATCAAATATCTCATCAAATATATATTCTGTATTTCCAAGCTGTATATTACAAACCCATGGAGCATCCCATAAAAAGTTATCAACATTTTTATGTATTAATTTAATTTTATTAGATGATTTTTCCCGGTTATCATCATCAATTTGTGGAATTATTACATTAACAACGTCACCTTGAGAATACCCACGTGATGTATAAATATCATGTTTTTTTATAAAATCACCCATATCTATGTCAAAGTAATCAGGATAATCTAATAGTTCACATAATCGTATTTCAGTATCTACAAAATTTTCTAAAGTTTCTTCAATTATTTCAATAATTTCTATACAATTTGTATTTTTTTCTATATCTATATCTAATATTTTTATAATTTCAGATAGACATTCAATATTATCTATATCATTAGATAAAGAACATTGTATTTTTATTTCTTCTTTTATAGAATTATTTAACTGTATATTTATTTCATCCTCTATAAGAGAATAAAAATCTTTGCTTGTGTCAAAATACCACGAACTATCATTGTATACATATAAATCAATATTATGTTGAACATCGTAATAATCATGTATTATTTCGGCAATTCGATTATCATCTATTTCGATAAACAAATCTTCAAATACTGTTTGAGAAATAGATTGTGAATAGTAAGCGCAACACGATAAATCTAAAACTTGTTTATATGGTAATTTTTTCATTTGTTACACCTCAAATTTATTTTTTCTGTAATTTTGAATAATCATATATTCATCATCAATTAAACGACAATACGTTATTTTTTCAATTTTATCATATGTTAAAAAATATCCCCATTTATTACAATCATTTTCTATGAATTCTATTAATATTTTTCCGGAAACAATACAGTCGTGAAACAATTTAATGAACGTCTCGTCGTTATAAAAATCACCTTCATAGCTTTTAAGTATAATTGCTTGTAATATATTTGTTTCTTTAAAATATTTTATTTTAACATCAGAAAATCCACCAACTTCTCTAAGAGTTGTTTCTGAGTTCGAAGAAAATAACGTTTCTAATAACTCAACGTTAACAAGATTTAGAGTTACGGGTTTTATTATTTCATAATGAAATCGTGATATATATTCCATTATTATGCCCCCATATTTATATTTATTTATACCATTTTAAAATAAAATTATTATTTTTACAAATTTTGTTTTGGCATCAGAAGACGTCTCTGTCTAAAATTGTAAATTAATTCATACTCCTCCGTTGTTAATAATAATGGTGTTAGTTCTTCAATCTTATCATAATATAATTTATATCCCCATATATCGCAATCTTCACCTTTGAATATGAATTTTATCGTTCCAGATACAATACATTTATGAAACATTTTAACAAACAATTCTTGATCATAAAATTTTGACGTATATTCTTCAAGTATGATTTCTTCTAACTCGTTTGTTTTTTCATTATAAATTATTTCAACATCAGAAAATCCATATACATCAGCATTCTGTGAATCTGATGAAAAATATTCTTCAATATCTTTTACAATTTCAGGATTTACTATTAGTGGAGAGGATTCGATTTCATATTCAAATTGTGAGTTGTATCCCATATCTATTCTCCTTTCTTCTTTTTTAGTTTTTCATTAAGTTCAGATATTTTACCTTCGATACGCTCTGATGTAATATTCAGTTCATCAAATATATATTCTGATAAATCTGCATACATTTTTACTGTATGTATAGTATCACTAATTATATTTTTTATATTATGAAAATCAGATTTATGTTTTTTTTCCACACAAAACCTCCTTTTTGTTTAAAAAAGAAACGAAACAGAAAATAGTTTTATTTTTTTAATTTTATGCGAGATCTACAAAAAATGGATTATGTATTATTCCTGATTTAACTATTGCACATATGAAGATTGGTTTTCCTATTTTTATGTCTTTTCTATAAGTTTCAGTATAAACTGTTATGTTTTTATTTAATCTAGAATTTGGAAGCTTACACTTTAAAATATTACTCTTAATAGAATCATCATGATAATAATCACTTACAATACATTTTATTAATTTATTGTGTTTTGAAAATAATACATCATAATCGAAATTAAATTCGTGAATGTAGTTACGTAAAAGTATTGATGTATTACTTGATTTTGTAATATCAATTAATCTATTTATTATTTCATAATTTGATGAATTATAAAATTTTATAGTTTCAGGTTTGTATAGATCAAATCTGTAATTGTTCAATGTCAAGTTTAAATATTCTAATCTTGATGAATATTTAATTCCCATAGAAATATCAAAAATTTCGTATATTTGATTATCATCAATAGATTTGTATTTGTAATATAAACTATTTTTCTTATAAAGATTTGAATTTTCTATTTTTTTATAAGCTAAATATATATAGTTAGAGTTCAATTTTAAAATATTTTGTTTTGTTGTATTGTCAACATATATTTCAGAATTATCATACAAATCAAAAATTTTCATCAAATTTGGACTGATTACATAACTTCGTTTAAAAGGGAGAATAAAGTATTTTTTTTGAGATTTAATAGCTTTAAGAATTCCCGGTACAGAAATCTCTTTTATATTTATTTCTATTTTCATACTCAATTATAACTTACTACTTATATTTAGAAAGTTGTAACTGTATATCTTTTAATTTTAAAATATAGTTCTTTTTTACCTTCTCTACTTTAGATAAACATTTTTTACGCTGTAGTTGATCCATCAGTGTGTTACATTGTGATTGTTGTTGTGATAACGAATTGATTACTTTGTTATAAGCATCAGCTTTGCATTGTAATTTACTTCTTCCGATTTTATTAATACATGATGCTGAGAATTTATCATAAATCTTATACGCAAAGACTGAAATAACAGCAGCAATACTTACGCCTTTTGCTATGTTTCCAGCATTTATTACTGATGATAATCCTTTTGTAACATCTAATTCTTCAATAATTGATATACTTTCCTGTAATGTTTTTGTGCTTGATTTTAATAATGTATGGGATACAACTGTAAAATTTTTGTTTTCAATGAATCCTATATTTTTTAATTGTGTTTTATTTATGAATTGTACTACTAATGTGACAATTTCATCTTTTATACCCATGGGTGTTTGTTGACTATTGATATATATATTTTTCACTATAAAGTTTACAGTTTTTCCCATTATTTCTGCTGTTATTATGTCATTTATTTCAACAGTTCCTTTTATTATTTCGCATGTTATTAAATAAACATTTGGGCCATGTGTTTTATCAACTTTCGTTACTTTGATTTCCGGTAAATTCATTGATTATTATCTCCTTTTAAATGAGTTATATAATTCCCTTTTCATGTTTCTTTTTAAGAGATTCAATTATTTTAGATGCTTTTGCTGCTATATTTGGGTGCTTCTTTTTATTCCATCTTTCTAAATTAGTTAGTGCTTTGACTATATTTATATAACCATTTTTCTTACAAAGATTAACATAATGTTTTAATGGCATATTCCAAAAGTTTTTTCCTTCTGGTATCTCTAATTCTCCTGGATGTTTTACTGTTATTTTCGTTGTTGGTTTATTTGAACTTTCAAGTAATACTTTCATTAACATACTCAGTTCCTCCAATATTAACAAAATCTATTTTTTGTTCTAAATAATTATAATTGAAATTAGGCTGTTTATATAGCCTGATGGAAGAATTAAAGTATTTGTTAATGAATTTATTTCATAATCATTCTGAATATTATGATTTTTAATAACAATAAGTTCATTATCATCGCGATTAAAATCTTGATAAATATCAGTAATTGAAATTTCCAGATCGTTATCGTTTTTAATTTCTTTATAAACCCATCGCTTTATATCTTTATCGTATAAGTTCATCTTATTATTCAATATCATTGAAAATGGTTGATGAATATCAAGTGATGGATTTGTTGTATCATCATCATTTGGTGTTAATTGAACTAAATCAGATAATACTTTGAAACTCATTTCTCTACCGGGAATAACTAATGTTTTAAATTGTTGAACTTGCCAGTAACTTTCAACTATAAAAAATACTGGTATTTCAAATTCCATTGTAATATCCATTTGTGCTGCGCATGTTGCTATATCTTCACCAGAATCTTTGTCACGTGTTCCTATTGATTGTATTGCATCAAGTCGTACTAAAGGAGACATATACATTTGCATCATTGGTATTTCTTTGTTTATGGTATCTAGCAATGTTGGTGTTGCATGGTTCCAATTTATAGGTTGTGCAGTTGTGTCATCATGCGCTAAAAATACTTTATCTGGTAAAGGACACAAAACATTCATACCAAACATTTTTAAAAATCTATTTGTACCGTGAAATGCTTGATGGTATCGCAATTGAGCATCTATCAATTGATAAATAGAATCAAACCATAAATAAATAGATACCAAGCTTGTGTATCTTACAAATCCTGGTGTAATTCTTATATTTTCATCCTGATATATTGGTTCAAAATTATATCTTGATTGTGATGCTGCAACGGGAGTTCGCCATAATTGATTTCCAAACTTTTCATCAAAATTTATAGGTAATGTTGGATCAAGTGCTATTGCCGGTAAAGCAGTGTTTCTTGGTATATCAGGCTTAAGTAATTGTTGAACTGCTTTATTATATGTAGAAATCGTTCTTGTTTTGTACACGTCGTAAAGATGTGTACTCAAATATTCTAAAAATAATCTATACACATTCCCAACAACTTGATGTGCATAATCGTTAAAAACATAACTTGTAAAATACTGATTATCAGACATTTTTATATTTCTCCTTTTTTTATTAAATAATATTATCAGTAAATGCTATGTTTACAATATCCAATAATTCTTTCATAAACAATGCGGTAATAATCATTTTTAATTTTTCAGATCGATCATCTGATAATTCAAAATTTTTCATTATAAATTTTGTATTTTTATTATGTATAACCGATCCTGCTAATGCAAAAATATCATTATCATTCTTTAAATAATCTTTTATAGAAATAATTATATCTTCAAGAATATTTCTTAATGTTTGATTTGAAATTTTACTTGTATCGATTTTCCAATATTCATTCATAAATTGTTTTAATTCATCAAGATTTTTATCATCAATGTCCTTAACTTTTTTTGTAGTTACAATCACATTTACGACTTCATGCAACCTATCTATATTTTCGATAACTATTCCATCATCGTTTTTATTTTTATTTGTTTTTGTTGTATTATTTGAATTTGTTTGTATTTGTTGCTCTTCTTTGTTGTTTACTTCGTTTATTTTTTTATATTCTGTATTAATTTCTGTATTTTTTTGTATTTGCTGTGAATTAACTGCACTTGAGTTGTTATTTATAAAAGGTATTAATGGTAAAATATTCAAGATTGTTTCAGATATTTTTATAAATGGATTAAGTTCATTTTCTAATAAATATGAAAAGTTATTATTACCATTTGACGAAATCCATACAACATTTTGTGAAAAATCAATATATACATTTAAATTATCAACAACTACTGATTTATTTTGTATTTCAATGGGTGAATTTTTTCTAGCCTCAAATTTTGAAATTACTTTTTGTATCAATGAAGATAGTTTACATATTGTTACAGGTGAAACACTAACGGTTTCGTTAGACGTTAATAAATTTAATGATACTCCATTTTTATCGAGTAAAATAGTAATATTTGTGAAATTTACAGAATACATTTGGCCTCCTTTTTTTTCTTTTAAAAATCGTTCAAACTTTTAACTTTAATTAGGTTATTATAATAATCATCAATTGCTGTATTATCTTGTGTAACATAAGAAAAAAAATCATCTTCAGACATTTCTTCAATAATCTTATGTTTCAATTCATTCTTTATGTTAGATGTTATTTTATTTATATCAAATAATTTATTTTTATTACCATTAGTATTATCATTTGAAAATATATCATTTAATATTTTTTTATCATTAGAAGTTACAGATGATTTTGTTGTTGGTAAATCTTCTCTAAAATAAGTGTGTACGTAGCATATAAATGAATATGCCATTAACCTGTCTGTCAATCTTTTTGATGTATTATCTTTTTTTAGAGCCATTAATTCAGATGCCAAACTCTTTGATTTTATTCTTGTTGTATCTTCAGTAACAATATTGTACAAAGATGACATCATTTTTGGTTTTGTTTTATTGTCAGTAATAACACCCGGATTTAATTCAATGATTTTCGTTTTTTCTTTATTATATTTCTTTCTATAGAACATTCGATTTGATATTATTTCGTTTTCTTCTAGTCGCTCAACTAATTCTGCAGCATATGAATTTGCTTCTATTATAAGAAATGCATTTTTATGAGTTGTCATAAATTCAATGATTTCATTTTCCAAATCAATAATTCTGAAATCACCAACAAATTCAGCACATTGTCGTAAATATTCATCAGTAACTTCAATTACAGAGTTACATGCACCATAAGATGTTGCAACATCGACACCGACATAATAAATTTTATCAGGGTTTAAATTAGAATAATATTCCCATGTTCCTTTTCCAAAGCCATTTTTTCTTGTATATGTTTTTTCTTCTTCTCGAATTACATTAGTTTCCATATTAATTAAATTTTGTAATTTGTTGAAAACTTCTCTATTGAGGAATGTATCATCACCACTTATAAATTTTAATTCCAATTCCTGTTCAATATCGTCTTCATTTCCAATTGATAAAATTAATTTTTTCTGTTGTGCTAACCATTCATCATCAGCAAATGGTGCTTCTGAATAATGAATTCTCATTGGGTTAAAAATTGATTGTCCAGAAATTGATTTTGTCCATGTATCGTAAAACCATTGACCTATACCATATGTTTTATTTGGAGTAGATAGAATTGCTATTCCGTGAGGAATATTTTTTTCACGTGCTACTTGATGTGCTTTTATAACAGCTGGTGCAATACCTGTAAAAGCTATTTGAATATTTCTTACGAATGCAGCTTCATCGATAATTAAAAATGTTATTGTTTTACCTCTAAAAACACTTGTAGGGTTTGCTTGGTTAACTGTAGATGAAATAATTCTTGAATGGTTTTCTAACTCATATGTTTGCTCAGTTTTCTTTATATATTTCAATTTCATCCATTGAGGTAAATCGTCATAAATAATTCTACATTTTCTTGCAAAGTCTGTTGATTCATCTCTGTCTCTAGAAATTATACCGACTGTAATATTAGAGTAAAATGTTGTTATATAAACTGCAAAAGCTTGAGTTATTGTAGAAATACCTATTTGCCTTGATTTTAAAGTTATTACGTAATGATCATTCATAAGTGATTTAACAAATTCTTTTTGCTTTTTGTAAGGTTTAATTTGTATAGTGCTTCCAGGTTCTTCTATTCTAACATAATTTTCAATAAAATAATTTGGATTAACTTTACATCTTATTAATTCTTTGGTTATATTCACATTGTGCGTTGATGATGACATGTTAACATCCTCCACCTGCTGATACTGTAACCTGTACAGACCTTCTTAATTGATCAAGATAACCAAAATATGTATTTATATAGGTGTTAAAATTGTTTATCTGTGATGTAAGAACTACAGGAATATCAGTTATTTCTGATATTAGTTCGTTTAAGTTTTGTGATGCATTTATAAACTGTTGTAAATTTATATTTTCAAATTTTTGACTTATACTATCTATGTTTAATCTTAAAATAAATGATTTTAGAAAATCTATATCATCATTATCATATGGGCCGTTGGATTTTACTTGTGCAATTTTATTAAGTTCTGTATCACACAATTCCACAATTTGTTGTGTATAATATGAAATGTCTTGAATTTCTTGAATTGTTTCGTACATATACGTTATTATTTGTAATAACTCCCCTATAACATTTGAAATAGTCTTTGGAAAATTTTTTATATTATCAGTTATATCGGATAAAACTGGGATATCATCATCTGGATATTGAAGCATATGATTCATAGAATCATAATTAGAAACTTCAGGTGTTAAATATGTTTTGAAAATTGAAATAAATTGTTTTATATATTGATTATCATTATTTATACTTGAATCAAAATTATTACAAGTAACTAGTAATTGGTTTGTATTATCAATAATGTTATCAAAATTTGATTTAAAATTACTGACTGTATTTCTATAAATCGAATCCATATTTAAAGCTTCGGTTTTTAATTCATTAAAATTTGTTTCTATTTCATCAATTATTTGTAATAATTCTGATATTGTCATTTATAATTCTCCAACAGATTCTTTTAAACTTGTTATATTATTTATTTTTTGCGAAATATTATTTCCAGAATTATGCACTTGACTCATGTTATTTGTTGTTTCAGAAATGGTTTGAGTTGTGTTATCAACAATATTTGATACTTCGGTTTTTACATTTGATGAGAATCCATTTACTGAACTTTGTATATTTTTTAGATTATTAGATATGTCATTTACTTTACTTACTGGAATTATAGGTGATGCAGATCCTGGTTCTGATGGTGATGCTAAGTTTACATCATTTTTCATCATATTTGTCCGTATAATTGTAACTTCAGTTCCTAGCTGCCATGTTTTTCCTTTTTCTCGTGTTAATCGATATAATACTGATTCGACAATATACATTCCTGTATGTGGTCTTTGATCCGGATCATTTGACTTTATTTTTATAGCTTCAGATGGCCACACAAATCTGAGTGTTGGTATATTTTCAAATTTTACAACTCCACGTGTTACAAATGTATACTCATACCCTAAATGACTTGTTATAGGATCAAAACAACATTTATATGATGGATGTTCTGAAATTATAACATGCTTTATATTATTAGCCTTTCCTATTACATTTTCTTTATTTCTATCATATTTTACATGAACTGATCCATGTTTGTTTATTAATTTCTTTTCATCACATTCTAGTTTCTTAAATAAAATTTTATGTGGTTTTGCTACAATTGTATATTTTGTTGGATCTATTGTGTGTGAACTAAATTGAATTTTATCAGATACAACAAAAGTTTTACCACCAAGTTCTTGTTTCATTAAACTTGGTATATTTATTGCACCCGGTGTTCTGATTACAAATTCTTTTTCATAATTTTCACTTTTAAGTAGCTGGTGAGTATTTATTATATAAAGTCTAACATTTGATGTATCTGTAGAATTTTTTGACGGCAAGATACATTTAATAACTGCATCAGACGAGAATCCATACCACCAATCTATATAATTAAGAACTTTTAAAAATGGTTCTTTTTTAATATAAATTTGAGGAATTTTCTTTTCTTTTTGAATTTTATACTTTTTAAATTCTTCAACATTTGGTGGTTTAATTAAATCTACGACTTCATATGGTTTTTTGTTTCTTAATAATTGGGGGTGAACATTATAATTTACAGCATCATAAACCTGACGCATGTAAAACATCATATAATCTCTACCAACATTTGGTATTCTTCTTTCTGATTGTGGCAAACTGACTTTCCTTGTTGGTGAATACATATCATGTTTTGATAAAATTGGAATTAATGAATATTTGTCGATATGTAATGGACTTTCTGAATGTTGATATGTTTCTATTGTTAAGTCTAAAAAGATTATATCTTTAAAATATTTATCAATAACCTCTTTTGTAACAACTATTGCTACTTGAGGAATTGGTAGATTTAAACTGTAAATTATTTGTATGTCCTTCACATATGAAGATATGTTAAACTCACCAGCTACAGTATAAAGCTTTGCCTTTATTTTATAATCATCTATTCTCATATTTTTTGTTCCTATTTTTTTGCATATTATTTTTATTAAAAAGAATCGAATACTTCATACGATACAAATTCTGGTATTTCAATAAACAATTCTAATTCTGATAATTTAAATCCATATTTTGATTTAAATGAAAAAATTAATGGATCCTCGTCTTTATAAATATATTTTCTATAATTTTCAGTAAATTCATTATTTACATGTGTTTTAATAAACGCATTTTCTAAAAATCGTATACCAATGTCTGTTTTTATTCGTGTATAAATATTTTGTTTGATATAATTATTATTGAGTTTTAGTTCGTGTATTTTGCCCATACTACTAATTATTTCATAATAGTTATTTGAAGATACATTTACTTTTAACAAATTTTGATGTATAATTTCCAGCGAATTAGGAACGTATACATCAAATATTATATAACCTTTTCGTTTTATAGGAAAAGGATAATAATTTCGTTTAAGCATTTTCATCGTTTATAATTCCACAATAAATGTTTGTTTTTTCATCATTAGTTTGAATATGTGCTAAATACCGATTTATTTTCTGTAGGAAGTATACATTTAAGTATACGTCTGAATTGAATGGATGATCAATTATTAAAGAATTTGTTATGTGCTTTCTTCCAATTTTTAAATCATTAATTTCAGGTATAATATCAAATTTAGCATTTTTTGTTTTAGATTCTGATTCAAAAGTTAACAATGATTTGTTTTCCTGAATAATGATATTTATTATTGAAATAAAACTTTTCGAAATATGTTGCATTCTTGCTAATGATTTAAATGGAATTCTTGATTTAAATACAAGGATTTTTTCATTTATTCCATTTTTATCTAATTCTTCATCGGTAATAAATGGATTATTACAAACATCTGAAGATGCCAAACGTGTTGTTACACTTGTAAAATTGTCCTTTAATGTTAGATTTCGATCATCTACATCTATTTCAACGCGGTCTTTTGAATTTGTAGGTAAAAATATTTTTGCTAAATTTAAGAATTCACTAATAGATACAATTGTTAAAGAAACGTTATTAAAACTATCATCCAATTTTATGTCGTACGATACAATTTTATTATCACTTCTAATACGTATTCTACCATTTCTTATTTCACAATCACTACATTTTTTTGAAAGTGCTGTCAAGATGTCTATAAAATTTCCATATTGTTCTCTGTCGAAAGTTAATGCCATTAATTTAACCTCCAAATAATTTTTTATATTTACGTATTTCCTTCATTACCAGTATATGTATCCGGACTTCCTGTTACAATATTTCCAGTAAAGCAACCAACAAATGGATCAGTTATTCGAGCTTTTTGTAAATTATTAACATATACAGTTGGACTTCCGGATATTATTATCCCAATATGACCACAAAATCCAAGTACAATATCAGTTTGACGTGCTGAATTTAAATTATTTATATATACGTCTGGGCTTCCTGTAACGATTACACCACACATAGGTATTGGTACAATGTGACAAAAGCAAATACCACAACCAATGTCTGTTAAACGTGCAGAATTTAAGCATATACCACTCATTATATTATGACCCTATTGATTATTTTAGAATCAATATAATTACTTAAGTTGTCAAAATATGCATCAATTGATTCAGGTGTGCAACAATCTATTTCTGACTGAAATTCAGCATGTTTTGAATTTATAAAATTATTTAAATTTAAAAATACTGACTTTATAGATTCTACATAATTATCATATATTTCTTCTAATTCAACACTTATATCATTCATTATTTGAGTTGTTGATGTATAATTTTTTTCAATGACAGTTTTTAATGCACTACCTTGTGGTGTATTATTTGCATTATCTGAGTAATATTTTATAAATTGAAGATTATCGAAATCTACATTTGCTTTTATTGTATTTCTCATAGCCATGAATGATACAAGGTTACCAATTTTAGAATTTGTTTCATGAATCGATTCTTGTGTTGAATCTATATTTGTCGTTATTTGATTAAGTGAATTTATAAATTCGTTTAATATTTCGATAGTTTTATTTATGATAAAAACAACTCTATTGTAATACGTATTTTCTGAATCATCATCGATATGACTAATATCATTTACATCAGAAAATAATTTTTTTAAATAATCTTGTAAGAAATTATTTAAGAATATAGAAAAATAATATTTAAAAAATTTTGTGTAAATTACAACATTGTTAACAGATGATACGATAATTTTATGTTTTGCATTTATTGGACTTGCAATAACATGATTGTTGAATAAATCAAACTTATCTTGAAAACTTTGTTGAAAATCTGATATAAACGGTACTATTGTAGTATTTCTATAATCCGTAAATCTTGATATTTCTATATCACATTTTGAGTACGATGATCCATTTGGTGATTTTATTTTTATTGAATTCAAAAAATCTATGAAATCATCAGAGAATGTTTTCAAATATTCGATATAAACCGTATTGTTGTTCATTTGGCCTCCTTCTACAAAATAACAAAGGGTAGGGAAATCTTAATTAATCACTGTTTTTTAGTTCATCTCTAATTTTTGGTTTTATTCTGTCTAACAATTCCGTATCATGTAATGCATGTGAATTTTCCTTTAATTCTTCATCGATGAATTTTGTTGCTAAGTTTTGTATTTTTCCAGATAATTCTAATACAATATCTGCATCAAATTGTGTTTTTGGAATTCCAGATAAAAACATGTTAACGACATATCCTGTAGATCCATCTGCATTTTGTACTTCTTTTCTTTGTATTTGCATGCTATCGATTATTAGGTTCATCAACCATTCTTCTTTAGTAGACATAATTTTCATTAATCAGTCCTCCACATAAAAAAATTTATTAAGAATTATTTAGATTTATATTTTTGTTCAATAAAAAGATAAATGGATTGAATGTATGGGAGGATTTTTAACCAGTAAAAATCATAATTTATTTTTGATTTATAATATTGAAGTATTTTTGGTTCCATTGTGTTTACGTTATTTATAATTACATTATTTTTTAGATAGAGTTTTTGTTTATTTGTAACAAACATTACAGGTTCTGCATTTAGAAACCATAATTTAAAATAATACATCCATTGCTTATATTCATTAAAAAACAAATATAAATGTTTCAGTATACCCAATGGTAAATCATCACCTTTAATTATAATTTTGTTATTTTCACAAATAGCAAAATATGATTTTTTGTTTTTGTGTATAACAAGTAATTTACTTATCCATGATTTTTTAAACGTGAAAATTGAATTTTTTGCGAAAATTGAATCGTTTATATTTTTATTTATTACAACTGAATCTTGGGTATAAATTATTCCATCCATTTCATAACATATTAATTTGCTGAATGAATAAAGAATGAAGGGTAAGTATCTACTTACCCCTTTTTCTTTTATTTTTTTACCAAACAATACATTACGTTGTTGTTTATTTTCTACTTTCAATAAATGATCATCATCAAAAAGATGTGCATATAATGTTGGTCCTGCAGCATTTATATCATAGTATGTAAACGGTGTATTAAATGCTAGCTTATTTGTTACTATCTTCATCTTTAAGTATTTCTTTTTTAAGTTTAGAAATTATTGCAATTGGTTTTGTAACATTGTCTTTCTTTAACGAATAAAAGAATGTTGCCCAAATAATCATATGCCATGTTGTGTATGCTTCCAATGCGGTAAGATCTTCTTTCATATGTTTAAAATCTTTTTTAGGCATCACATCTTCAAGTATTGATTCTGCAATGTTAACATTTATATTTTTTATTGTATCGACATTAAAATCAGAAAATCCACTATCTGATGTTTTTTCAGCTTTTTCTATGGATGAACGCATGTGTGCTTTTTCTATGTTGTTAATATCAACTTTTATACTTATCTTTCTTTTTGTTTCTGAATGTGAAACAATTAATGCGTTTCCCATTATAAGTTTACTCGTACCAGCATAATTATTTATTATATATATTCCCTCAGTTGTTTTGATATTTAAAAAGTTATAGTCAACATTACTTAATATTGCTATTATTTTTTTAGATTTTTCATCTAAATTAAAGAGTTTTGTATCTTTATTTTTTGTTAGCATTGCTTCTATAAATCCACCATATTGATAAAAATACTGCATTGTATAACCACTTTTTTGTATATTATCAACAAGTTCTTTTGTTGATACATATGTATAACGTTCACTAAATAATCCAAACGAATAACTACCTAAATGAATTATATATTTGTTTGAATGTAGACTTGAATTTTTATTTATTACGTTTTCGATAATGACTGGTACTAAATCATTTGGTTTGTATGCATCTTTTATAGTTCCTAAAACTATCATAATAAAACACCTCTCTTTGTTTTTTATAACTAATCATCAATAATTTCGGTTCTTAGAATGTTAAGATATGATTTAAATAATTTTACAATTTCCAAATTATCTTTATTTGTTGTATTTGAGAAATCGTATGAATAAAGCTTATTTATGATGTATTCTAATTTTTGCTGTATGTCATCAGATTTTAATGTAATAATTTCGTTTAAATTAAACAATGCGTCATACGCCAACAATGTCCACATTTCCATTTCACCAAATCGTTGACCACCTTGGTTTTTTCTACCTGCAGTTGGTTGTAGTGTTTTCTTAGTCAACTTACCTGATCCTCTTGCTGAAATTTTTTCCTTTACCATATGTTTTAATTTGTAAAAATATACATATCCAACTGTAGCATAGAACTTATTGTTATTGTATTCTACTATCTCTAATAATGGAGATAAGTCTGGCAATTCTTTTAAGTCCTTTTGTGCAAAGTATAATTTCATGTTTTCTTTTATATTTGGATTTAAATATATTGTTGCATCAATTATTTGTTGTCTTGAAGATGATTCAAATGGTGGTGCAGGAAATGTTAGTTGTAGATCATGAATTTCTTCAATTGAATTTATAGTTTCAAGTTGAGATTTCGTTTGCTCAATTATCCATTTTTCTTCTGTATTATCTATTATTTCATAGAATCCCATTATGAATTTTTTTGCATCATCCAAATTCTCCATTTCTTTTATACGTTTTTCCATGTGATATATACAGTTACCAGCAATTATTTCATAAATCTGTCCTATGTTCATCCTGGAAATTATTGACATTAAATCAACATTTATATCAACCATTCTATTTTCATTCTTTGTTATAATAATAGGAAGATCATTGTTTGTTATTTTAGAGATTACACCTTTTGCTGCATGTCTATTTGTTATTTTATCTCCTTCTCTAATTTTATCTATTGATCTTAAAACAATTTTTACATACATATCAAACTTATTTTTACCATAAACTATTTTAGACTGTTTGTAATTCATTAAATTCTGATAATCAAATAAATTATGATAACGTTTTATTTCTGATTTTATATATTCGTCATCTATTGTTGCATCTATTTTTTGTGCTAATTTATCTTTTTGTTGCAAAATTTCTAAAACTGCAATATCGTATTCACGAATATCATGATTCCAAACATTTGCAACTAAATCTGTTTCTATTACTTCAGAATCCTCTGAAATATAAACTGGTTTTGGATCTTCTATTATTGATTCAGAAGATGAATTTTTTAACAATAAAATAGGTTCAAATGCTTTTATTTTTTCTCCAACGGTAGGAAGAATTTTATATGAATCTTTATTGTCCAATGATAATAATGAAACTGTAGCTGGTACATGTTGTTCAATAACGTGATATTTATAGCTATCAAGATTTACAGTATCGCTTAAAACGATTGAATCTTGATAACACCATGGATGCAAGATTATACTACAAAGTAAATTTTTACCTTGTGCTAAATTTCCATTATTATCAAAATAACCTATTTTGTATGAGATCACATCACCTTTTTTGAATTCAGTTTTTTCTTCTGGAATTTTATAGTAATATGAGACTTTGAATATTTTATATTTATCATTATCTGATGATGGGTTTTTATTTTCGATTAATATAATACGTGTACTACTAAATACTACGACACAGTCAAATGGTGCATAAATAATATCTGGCTCAAGAACTTTATTTCGTTCTAATGTTGTTTCTACAATAGGAGGTTCATTTTCTACTAACGGAACTGCTTGTCTGCATTGTGATGCAGCCATTTGATTACGTATTGCATCGTTATAATTACAAAATGGTGTGCTTATAGATAACTGAGGACAAAATAATATCTTTTTCACATTATACCTCCTAATAATAACTGATTGGTAATTATACGCTTTATTTGCGTGATAAAAACCAATCAGTTATATTATTATACAAAAAAATTTTTATATCATTATTTATTGTTGTGGTTGCTGTGTTTGTGGAAATGATAATTGATTATTATCATCAACTCTATTTTGCTTAAAATTGTTATTTTTGTACTTACTTCTAAATTCATGTGAATGAATAAATTTAAAATAATCGTCTTTGAATGGTAAATCTATTATTTTTTTGAGAAAATGTTTGAATACTCCTATTTGATCTATTTTATCAGTTATGGATAATGACATACTATTTGTGCGTTTTTCATTGTTTTCAGATTTTGTTAATGATAAGAAAATTACATATTGATTTGGTTTATGTAACGAAAATACTGTGAATCTATTTTTTGATTGGTTTGGAGAATGATATAATGTGTAATTTTCTGAATTGTTCATTGTTATTTGATCATTATCTATTATGCTATAAATTTTTGATGCTTCATCTGGAGAAAGTGTAAAAACTATTTTATTATTCCAATCAAATATTTTTTGACCTTTTTGTAAACCTGATTGATTTATATTTACATTAGGGTAAATATTTGCAATTTCTAATATTCCTATTTTTTTCTCATAAGAAAGTTTAATCGTCATTGCACCTTTTTTTACATTGTAAAATGTATACATGTTTCTTCTCCTTTTTTATTTTTTAAATTATTTGGTTAATTACATCAATATATTTTTGATAATCATTTTTTGGAACTCCACTTTTTTCTAAAAATTCTTCTTGTATCGAATTTATGTTTATTTTTGAAAGTGTTACCATTTCTTCATCATCAATTAGCTCCTCATTTTTATCATTTTTTTCAACATCATATGTAAAAACATATCCAGAAAATTCCTTTTGTAATTCTTTTATTTCTATTTTCTTAGAATAATTGTCGGGAATCATGAATACATAGTTTGATAGATTATTTACTATATCTTCCTTTATTTCATCCAAATCCAACTCTGTTTCTTTATCAAGATTTATTGTCTTGTATTTTGGATATATTGTTGGTATTGATTTTATGGTCATAGCATCAGTATCAACTAAAATAAATCGTTTTTCGTCATCACGTTCATCAACTCTAACTGGATTTGGTGATCCTACATAATAAATATTATCAGATACTTTTTGTGGTTTATGATAATGACCAAGAATTAAAAATGTATCTTTCATCTCTGAAAAATCAGAAATCGAAAATTCTCCACCTTTATATGATGTGTTTCCGGCTAATGCTTCTTTTAACCCAAAATGAGAAACTATAAGTCTTGTTGTTTCTAAATCAATATTCTGAAAATCTTCTTTTATTTTTTCTTTATCCCAATGATGACCTATTAATACACAATCATTTATTGTTATAGGATTTCCAGAAAATGCTACTGGAATTCCTACATATTTTAAAAATGAAAACATTTGGTCATTATAAACAGTATAATCGTGATTTCCAGCAACAATATACGTTTCAACTGTATTTTTTGCATATTCAAGCTCGTCTTTTAAATAATTGTATACCATTTGATGCACAGAGTCTTTAGTGTCAATTAAATCACCCGCAATTATTAAAGTAGCATTGTTTTCTTTTGCGTAGTCCACAGCATTATGTAAATTTAATGTAGGGTAGTATATATGTTCTGGAATTCCATTAACTGATCTACTATATCCTTTTATTGTAACATGTAAATCAGCAATAATAACATATTTCAATGTATGCCTCCTTCATTTAAAAAACGAAAAATTAAATGTTGTTCATATCGATTATTTGTTCTGCTAATTCATTTTGTATATCTGGTCGATGTGATATAACAAAAATCGATAGATCATATTTATCGGATTGATTTTTCAAAAAGAATAAACTTTTTGATGCATTTATCTCATCTAAATTGTCTAAAAATTCATCTAAAAATAATGTTTTTAAATCATACTCACTTGAAAATACGTCACGTATTGCAGAATAAAGAACTAGTTTCGAAATGATACCCTCACCGGTAGATGTATCTTCAAATGGAACTAAATCACCATGATGATTTTTTGATAAAATTATAATATTATCATTTTCGTCAATATCGAATGATACATCAATTAATGAATTATATCTTGTTTTTATGATTTTATCAATAGTTTTGGAAAGCTTCTTTACAATTAACTTGTTTAATAGTCGTGTATTTTTCCAAACCGATAAAATTCGTTGTTCTTCTTCCAAATTTTCAATTTCAATTTTTGTATCATTTATTGATTTGTCTGAAATAATTTTTTTGTATTTTTTTGTTTCTTCTATAAGTTTTTTATTTATACTTTCTAAGTTGTCATTAATTGCATTTATCATGCTTTCTAGTTTTATTTTATTGTCTATTAATTTTAATGTTTCAGAATAATTTTTATTTAAATCAGATTCTGATAAATTATATTTTTTCAATAAATCTTGATAAATTCTGTATTTTTTATTTTGTATTTCCGAATCCGACAACTGATCTTCCAATTTCTCTTTTTTAACAAGTAAATCTTCTATTTGTTGGTTAATTTTCTTTATTTTTTCAGTAACATTATTATATGCGTCCATTTTTTCATTATATGCTATGTTTTTTAATTCATCGATTTTTCGATTGATAATATTAATATTATTTTCGAGATGTGATATATTATTTTTGAGTTCCAAAATTTTATTATTGTATTTTTCCATATCATAATCATTAATCTCATGTTCACAAACGAAACAAATTTTTTGGTTAATTAAATCTTCATATTTTTTTATTTCTGAATTTAACTGTTTTATTTGATATGAAAATTCATTTTTGTCGTTAATAAGTTTATTTATTTCACTTATTGCTTTTTTATCGATTTCATTAGTTTCGTTTGTATACTGTTGATTTAATGACTCAATTTCGAATTTTAAATTTTGAATTGGAATATTACATTCACTTTGAATTTTATTTTGTATATCTTTTTCTATATTTTCATATGTTGTTTTTAATTCGAAATTGAATTTATTAATTGTTTCTATTTTATTATGTATTATCTCTTTATTATTAATCGATGAATTATTCAGCGTGTTTTCTATATTCATTAAATCGTTTTTAAGGTTGTTAACTTTTTCCAATTCTGATTCATAGATGTTTTTTATAGATGCTATTGATGATTTAATATTTTCTATCTTATTTTCATGATCATCAATTTTTGCTTTTAAATTGTATAGTTTTTCATCATTCTCATTTTGTTTTGCTGTTATACGATTAATAAAATCACTAACATCTGCATAATTCGATACAAGTTTTTTGATGTCTAATTGTTGTAACATGTTTAATTTTACTATATCATTTGGTATTAAATCATCAATTATTTTTTTTACGTTTGCTCCAGTTGCTAATTTATCACCGTTTTTATATAATACTACACTAGATTTTTTTCCAATAGTCCGTTGCATGTTATAATCTTCATTATTTATTGTAAATAATAATTCTATGTATGATTTATCTTTTCCGTTTTTAATACCAGATGAAGCTGGTCGTCCATTTAATTGTCGATTGTACAAACATGTATATACAGAATTCATTATAGTAGTCTTACCTTTTCCGTTTTTCCCAACTATTACATTTAAACCTTTTGTGAAGTCAATTTCCATATCTGATATCGATCTGAAATTAATAATTTTTATTTTATTTAGTTTAATAATTTTCACGTAACAATACCTCCTTATTATTGAAAATATATTTTTTATTAATAGTCCGATACACAAACGAATGCGGTTATGACGAAGAGTATATTATGGATATATTCTTCGTCAAACTCGCAGGAGTTGAATATGCTAAACTTTTTTTTTTTGAATGGACGTTTGAATATTATATTCAAACTGATGTATCACTATCGGACTTTTTTTCTCGATGCTTTAACAAGGTATGGAGTGAATATCATGATCTCCATACCAATTTGTATGCTGTGTTTTTTATCTTGTATAAGTATTAATACTCATACATGTTCTAATCACCATCGAGATTTTTATAAAAATAGCAATACTTCATCTACACCCCTCGTTGTAGATTCGTATCACCATTGGTGCGATGGATACGAATTTTCATACGAGAATTCGTATCCGAGCACTATGAGGTGTTACGAATCTTATTTATTTTAGCGATGTTTGAAAATTTACTGTTTCAATTAATTGAAACAACACACTATTGCTATTTATTTACTTGATACACATAGTTTATGCATCTTCTTCCTTCGGATAAAGGGAAGGAAGTAGATGTGTACAACTTGCATTTTTTTACTGCCATAAAATGAGAAATGAAATTTATTCATTTCTTTATTACTCACTATCAAGTAATTACTTTCCGATAATACTTAATAATTGTATGTTTATGAATTTCATTTTGTATTACTTAGGGATTCTGCTCAAATAACGGATGATCATAATCCCTTCTGGACGGTAGTCCAGTTGGGATTATGCTCTATCCGTTTTCGAAATTTGTCCTGACATTTAAATTTTGAGTTCATTAATAAAATGACTCGTTTTCACTATTATCGGAATTCCTTTGTATTATATCGTTAATATTTTACTTGTAAAGCTTAACTTTTTCGGGCAAAAATATCTTTATGATATTTTTATAATATTTCCATTCTGCTTCACGTCTTGCTTTTTGTGCATCTGTCATATTATTAAAATAGCCAATATGTTTTTTTATACCATTCGAAGAAATAGTCACTTCATATTTATCTCTCCTTTTGTTATACACTATACCTGGGTGTTTTTTATTTTGTAAGTTATAAAGAAACACATTTTCTGATTGTGTTACAATCTTTAAATTTGATTTTCTTAAGTCTTGTTTTGTTTTAGTCGGTTGTTTTATTAATTTTACTATTTTTTTATCTGAATTTTTCATGTTCATAATAATTCTGGAAAGTTTATCTTTTAATTGCTTTGTATTAGACCCATTTTTATAATTTACAATAACACGGTTATCATTTACATAAATACAAATAACATCATAATCAATTAATTTTTTTATTCCAGATTTATCGATTAAGATTTTATAATTTGACGGATTATTAAGTATTAATTCTACATATTGTTTTTCATTTTTATCTTTGGGTTTAATCATATTAACTTTTTTAACGTTTGTTATATTAGATAAGAAATACAACTCCGTATTTGTTAAAATCTTTTTTGAATTTTTATCAGACGTTTTTGCACTTTTATTTTCTTTAGATTGATCTTTTTTGTTTTGTTTAATCGTTCTTTTCTTTGTTTCGTTTTTTAGAGATCTTACATTTTTTTTCAATTTAGTATCTGATTTAACTTTGTTTCCACTTTTCTTAACCTTTTTTGTTTCCTTGTCTTTTTTAGACATTAATTAATCCTCCTTTTATAATTCTAAAAGATTTTTATACATATTATCAATGTATTCTTTAGAGTTTTTCTTAATTTTTCTTAATTCCTGTATCTTTTCATCATATTTTGAAACATCAGTATTTATAGTAAGCAATGTTTTTATATTATATTTCGTTATGACATCTAAAATTACTTTTTCAGAGTATTTAATTTTATTAGATAGTTCTTTAATAATTGTTTTTAAATCTTTTGTTGTATTTTTATATAAATGTAAATGCTGTTGTAATAATTTTATGATTTTTAATTCATCTTTTAAATCACCAATTCTTTTTAGTTCATAATTTATATATTCAATATAAGTTTTAGAAAAAAACTCATATGAATATTTTAGGTATTCATCAACTGAAATTTGTTCTGTTTTTTCTGATTCTATATTGCTTACCACTATTTCATATTGATTAGAAAAAACCATGTTATCAACAGCATTACATAATTGTTGAAAAATTTTATCTTGATTTTTTTTAGAGTTGACTGTGAAATGAAAGCAAACAGTTTCATCTTTAGTGCATTTTAATTGTCGTGATACATGTTTTGGAACCGGTAATTCTATGAAACTAACTTGCTGATCTGTCCATAAATTACCAAGTTTTTTTATCACATTTTTAAATGTAAATTCAGGTGAAGATAATATATATACACTTTTACTTTTTAAGTCTTTATAAGCTTTAATTCTAAAATCGATTGATACTTTTTTATTTGATTCAAGTAATTTTCTACATGTTTTTGCATCAGAAATACACGTTGCACCTATAATTTTTGGTTTTATAACTTTCGATTTATCAAACAATCTATTTATTAAATCATTTTTAGAATATACAGGTATTGTTGTTTTTCTACCAAATCCCATAAAAGACTGTGTATATTTACAAATTAAACAAAATGGTAACATTGTTGGAAATGCAATAGGTTCTGGATCTAATTCATCAGGTTCCCATTTAACATGTTTCACATATTTTAATGCTAATTCATATGTAAATTTAGATAATTTTACATTCGTATATCTTGCTGCTGCGCACGAACTTGGTTCACTTCCAAGTTTTGTGCCCCACCAACCATCACCATCTAAAAATCCATTTTGAACAGCCCATTGAACTGTTCCAAGTTGCTCAGCATGGGGATGCCATTTACCAATTATTTCACCAAGTATTTTTGCTGTTTTTGTAAATGATTTTTGTGCAATTGTATATGCAGCAAGAATAGTTCTTCTTTGTACAGGTAATAATCCATCACGTATATCAGGAAACATTTTCTTAAAATTAACATACATTCCATATTCTTTATAGTATTGTGGAACGATTTTATCCATTTATTCTCCTTTCATACATTTTTAAAGTTGATACGATGATATTGTAATAAAATCAAATTGTGTTTAAAATATTATATGAAATAGGGAAATGAAGATCATTTCCCTTATTTTCACTATCAACTTTTTAGAACAAATTTAAAATTAATTATGGAGGATACAAGAATATGTCTTCAAAAACTAATAAAAAGAGCAAAAAAACATCGTATATAAAAGTAGATCCTCGTAAAAAAGCTAAAATGAAAGTTTCAGCTGCAGCTATCCAAATAGCCAAAAAACATGATGATCCATTATATAAAAAATATGCTAAATTTAGAAAACTAATGTTTAAATATAGAAAAGTTTTAGTTAAAAGATATGGATCAAAAGCAATGACTAAGCTTAGAAAATCTGGAAATATGGTTGTAAGATCTTGGTAAATAATTTAAATTTTGAATTTATTATCTAATAATTGCCTTTTGTATTCTGAACTCGAAAGCAGTTTTTCCAATTTATCTAGTTTCTTTGTCCACTTCACCTGATCTAATTGCCTGTCTTTTCCTAATGTAAATCTAAATATTTCAGGTGGATTAAATTCACCAAGACCTTTAAATCTTCTTATTTTTATACCTTTATTTCTGCATTCGTTTAGTTCTTTTTCTGTCCATATAGGTTTAAACGTATCATTTTTTCCTATCCCATATAATGGTGTTTTACACACATATAAATATGATTCCTTTATAACTTCAGGTATATATTTAGCAAAAAACATTATCAATAATGTTGTTATAAATTTACCAGCAGGGTCAGCATCTGCAGCAAGCAAAATCTTACTATATCGTATATTTTCGATTTTTACATGTGGATGTATACCAGTACCTATAGCATTTACCAAATCTGAAATAACATCATTTTTTATTAACTTTTTTGTATCCATTGTTATTGCATTGGGTATAACACCACGTAATGGTAAAATTGCATGTTTTGTTATATCTCTAATTGAATTTAATCCTGATATAGCTGAATCACCTTCACCAATTAATAATTCACCTCCTGGTTTGGTACAATCTTTTAATTTTGTGTATTTAGTAGAACCTCTTGTTTTATTGTTTTTAGCTTTTAATAATGATGCATTTCTTTGCTTTCGATATGCTTCAAAAAATTGACATAAATATTCAAATTGATCTTGATTTTGTTTTTTCCATTCTAATAATTTTGATTCAAGATTATCCATGATACTTATATCAGATTTACTTTCTAATCTAACCTTTACTTGTGCATCAAATGCTGTATTCACAATTCGTAAATCAATATAGCATCTTAATCCAACTAAACAATCATCTTTTTCAAATTTAAATTTCTTAACGTTGAAAACTTTTTTTAATGTATTGTAAAATTTATTTAAATGAACTCCTGAGTGAACCGGTACTAAATTTACTGATGTAAATGCTTTTGGCATAACACTACCTTTTTCATCCCAAGTAAACCATATATCGTATGATTCTATTTTCTTTTTATCGGTATGTTGGATTCTAAACCAATTATCTTTTGATGTAGCTGATAAGTCATGTAAAATATCATAAATTGTTGAGTTTATTTCTTGTTGTTTTCCATCGATTATACATTCAATTTCTAATTTTGGGTATGCAATTTTTGCTAGCTTTAATCTTTCAATGATTTTATCAATATCATAATGAATTGATTTGAAATACTTCTTATTTGGTATAGCATAAATCATTGTGCTAAATGGTGGTTCTGATTTATATGCATTTTGCTTTCTTAAAATAAATTTTCCTTTTTTAAATTCGTATGTTGCATGCTTTTTATCTCGATATATTTCCATTTTCAATTTATCACTTAATGCATTAATTGCTGTTAATCCAATTCCGTGTAACCCAGACGCTATTTTATACGGTGAATCCTTTACATCTTTGTTAAATTTCCCAGATGTAGACATCTCTGTACAAGATAGAATCGGTGGGTCTTTTTCTATTGGTAGCTTTTGATCAAATGGAAATCCTCTTCCCCAATCCTTAACTTTAAATGCATTTCCGTCAATTTCTATAGATAGTTTATTGCAAAATCCAGCCTGAACCTCATCTAACACATTATCCAGTGCTTCCATTAATAAATGGTTTGGATTTTCTGTGCTTCCAATATACATAGATGTATTTTTTTGAATGACCTTAATATCATCAAGTTTTATAATATCTTTAGTCGAGTAATTGGGGTTTTTACCCATATATCATCCTCCTTCCATATACATACATGTCCAACTACATCCTTCACAATATTTTCTGATATCAAGTTTACGTTTTTCAATATACTCATTTATAAATCCATTGTAATCATCTGACTTTATATATTTTTCAACATCAATAGTTGGTGTTTCAGTTCCTCTTAATCTTAAACAATTGCGTATAGATCCATCAGCATCCATTGTCAATGAGTTTAAATTTTTATAACCACATTTTACTATGCCATTACTTGATGATAAAACATGTTCAATTCCTTTTGGGTTTACTAATATTTCTGGATATTTTCCTTTTATATCGTTTATTATTTCTCTAAATTCTAAAATTTGATCTTTATTTAATAATAATGAATTTTTATTATAATTTTTTTCAGCAAAATCATAATAATTATTAAGTGGTTCCTCAATTATAGACACACTTATCCTAAAATTGTTTTCAAGTGCTAAATTTACTATTGAGTAAATGTTTTTATAATTTGTTTTATCAACAACGACTTCCGCAACCTTATCAAGTCTATTGTTATTTTTATACGATTTCAACATTTCAAGGCCATAATCTGATTTTATATTTCTTGATTTATCTATACTATTTGGATCCAAACTTACTGTTAATCCTACTAAATATGGCTCTACTTTTTTGACATTTTCAGGATACATTGCATTTGTTATTACAGATGATGGTACATTTTTTTCATATAATGATTTTATAAGTAAGTGAAAGTCATTATATAGTGTTGGTTCTCCACCATAAATTAAGACAAATAAATCATTATCATACCTTTTTAAAAAATCAATAAAATCCATAAAATATTTATAACTTTTATTGAAACCAATATAGTATTTTAATCGTGGATACTCTTTTGGAATGTTTGTATAATATTTAGTTATTCTACAATAATTACAACTTAAATTACAGATTCTAGTTACTAAAAGGTTCAAAATCATAATTTTCACCTCATTCTATATGTGATACTCAAAAAAGATGTAAAATGTGATCCTACGGCAACTCGTGACCTTCGGGAACGAAGTTGACTGTATGGATCTCATTTTACCGCTTTAATTTAGATTTTTTTAGATCTTACGTTGATAATATTATCAACGCTTCTTCACTATCACATATTTTTAATTACTATGTTATAAGTTTTTTAATTTCTTCGATAGGGGGCAAATATTTTCTTATGTTATCAATGTTTTCACTATTCCATCTACTTTCCATGATGTCTGGTTTAAAAGCCACTTCATAATAATTTCGTTTATCTTTTATACCTACTATTTCAGCTGCCCATGATGATAATAACCCACTACCACATGCTGGTTTTCCTTTATAGCTGCATTGATAAATTTTTCCATTTTCAATTTTTGCATTATCACAAGAAACTGTCATATTAAATAATTCTTCCATTCCAATGTATTTTAGTAAAATTAGTTCCTCTTTTTTTGTAAGATTTTCAAAAATATTTACCCAACGTATTTTTTGATTTGCACCAGCTAATGACGCAAAACGTAGTAATTCTTCAAATTTTTCTACAAAGCGCGATGAGTTGTCTGGGTAAAATGATTCTTCATCAATATTTGGATATCCCCCAGCAATAAAGATATTACTGTATTTATTATTATAGATTAGTTCTTCCGCATATATTGATGCCAATGACATAAATAACAAATTTCTTACCGGAACCCATGCGTTTGTAGTTTTTAGATTATCACCGGCTGTATCTATATTTATGTTTTTGTTTATTAACATTGATGTTGGTTTTTCATTAATTGATAGCTTTTTATAAATGCTAGAAATATCCACAATTTTAAGATCAACATCTATTTTTTTACATATGTTTTTTACTGCTAATTCTTCTGCATCTTGTGATTTTTGACCATATTTTATATGCAGTGCAGTTACATCCATATTTATATGTTTTAAATATGCAAGTGTTGTTGTACTGTCAATTCCTCCAGATGCAAGAACTATATATTTTGTGTCTTTTTCATATGGCTTATCTTGTTTCCATGTTGGGTGTTTAAATTTAATACTATAGTTTTCTTCAGTTAATAATTGACTATCAATATCTACTCTTATTATAGAATATGGTGGTCTATCATCTACATAAAAGTTTTCCCACGTTCTAGTAAATTTTATTTGACATTTTGTAAATTCTGATAAAGCTGCAGACACACCGTCACGTGTAGAATGTAAAACATATCCCATACCTTTCGCATATCCTTGTGCTAAAGGTAAAAAACTTGATATACCATATAACATTTTTGTTTTTATATCAAATGCTATAATACTCCATCCACCAGTTAATGCTTCTACTGTATTTTTCATATTTTTATGATTCTGGTGATATATTCTACCGAAAACTTCACTATCAAAATCTATATCATCAAATTGCTTTACCAGAGTATCTGAAAATGCACCATTGTGTACATAAAATATATCTTTATATTTTATTGGTTGTAAAAAGTATTTTTTGTCATAGTTCATTTTTTCAGTTTCAGGTGCATTTCTTGCACTAAACAATATAATGTCATTGAGTTTGATATTTTCTTTTAGAAACTTATAAACTTCATCTACACTTTTTGAGAAAGGTGTTTGTTTGTACAAACATTTAAAATAATTGTTATCGTTAGTTTGTGGATGAATAATACACAATCCAAATCCATCACGTCCACGCTTTTCAGCTTCTCTAAATGCTGCAATAAAAGATTCTATAGGTGGTACAGATTCTGTTAAGTGAAATCCTGTAATGCCACACATATTTACCTCAATTCTTTATATCATTCGTTATTGAAATCTTTTTATCAAGTTTCCAAAAGTCAAAATACGGGCAATTAGTTTTATTTATAAATTCGTCTGTCCACGGTGTTTTTACAGTTATCTTATTTTTGATTTTCTCAATAACATCAACGTTATCATCTATAATAAGTGTTGTATCGTTAGCAATTTTTTGTTTATCTTCGATTGATGCATTTGTTATAACTTCAATATCAGTAGTAGGGAATAATGTTTTTATTTTTTCTTTTGCATTTTCTCCATATTTATCATATCTTCCTGTTATAAATTTTATTTTAATTTCAGGATAGTCTTCAATTATAGTTAACAAATACAAATATAATCTTAAATTCACAAACTCATCCCATGAAACATAATTTAATAATAGATCTAAATCTTTTTCTTCAACGTTTTCTATTTTTCCAATACGTGCATAAGGATCTATTTTATTATCCATATTACATGATAAAACTGCTGCATTTGTATCTATAAAAACACCATCGATATCTACAGCAATTTCTTTTATATTGTTTTTTTGAATAATTAAAATAAAATCTACAAATTTTTTAATTTCCATTTTATTCTCCTTTTACTAATTAAATTACTTTATTTGACATATCAATTATAGTTTCACAATATTTCATACTTTGTTGCCATCGTATCGGATTGTATTTTTCCTTATTGGATTTTAATTCAGAATAATATTCTACAATTTTATTTTTATTAAATGGTAAAATTTTATATGGAAATAATGCAACATTTCTTCTAAAACATGCTCTACAGTTATAGCAATGAGGGTCAGGTTTTGTTACATCTGGATTATAACATGAAAACGTCTCTTTAGATAAATCTTTTATGTTACCATATCTTTCTATAAACCAATTTACAATTTCACTTTTAGTTAAATTAAAATTAAAAGCCGATTTCATTTTAACCTTGATGGGATTGTTAGATTTTGTGAGACATGATGAAAATTCTTTATAAATTTCACGATTATTATCTGAAATTCTATCATCTAACAAACCACCGGTATATATATTTATATCTCTGTTATTGTAATTAAAATGAATTGTTGTTAATAATGCCATCAATAAATTTCTGTTTGGAATAAATGCATCATGATGCTCATATTTAGAAATTTGATTAAATTCAAGTATAACACAATTTGGCCGATATTTCATAATATATTGTTGTTCAGTTTTACTATATATGTGATTTAGATTTATATATACCGGTATCAAATTTTCAATTTTCAGTGTGTCTTTTAAATAATAATATCCAATGTAACTATCTACACCACTGGAATATAATATAATGTTTAATGGTGAATTTTCATAACACAATTAATGTCTCCTTTCATTTTTATTGCAAAAGTTACTTTGAAATATTCAAATTACTTGTATATTTATTAGAAATATCGAAAATTATTTCTAATAATTTCTTCTCGCTTTCGCATAAATCATTTTGAATTATATGTTTTATGATCGATTCATCAATGTTAAAAACTATTTTTGGATCATAAATATCATATTGAAACGCATTTGTATGACCAGTGAGTTCATTTCCAATTTCAGCAAGCACTTTCATTAAATGACCAAGAGGATTTTGTAATTTTCCATATCGTAAATTATAATTTTTTACTTCATCGATGAATTGTTGTTTAATTCTACCTACACTTTCTTCTGGAAACATACCTATCATTTGTGCAGTTAAATTCCATGATTCTACCGATCCACCCAGTATCTTTTCCATAATTCCTACTAACTGTATTTTCTTGTTATCGTCATTCATTTTTATATTCCCTTTCAATTATTTTTCGTTTAGCATAGATATTAATTTTATCTCACTTATGACATTGTCATACGTTAATGGTGTATATTTTGATTGTTTTTCCACCATTTTTTCTAATGCGAATAGACCACGTATTTCGTTAGTTATATCTATTTTATTATTATCTACCAAATAATGTAATGCTTTTATTTTTTTTCTTACTTCTTTGGGTAACGCAACTTTATCATTTACAACAAGTCCACACACAAGTTGTCTATATTTTCTCGAAACGCATATTGATTTTTTCTCATTAAGTAATATTTTTCCATCATATAGATTTTCTAACATTTTGGTTATTTTGTTTTTAAAATAACCGATGAAACACATCTCATTCATGGAAATTGTTATGTCATCTGCATATCTAGTATAATTAATATTTAATTTGTTATCGTAGTATTTTTCTAGATTTTTAATGATGTTTACAATTCCCCAATCAAATTGTCTCATTATAAAATTTGAAATGTGTGGACTTGTTGGTGCACCTTGTGGTAATCTATATTTTGGTATTCCGTTTTGGTCTATTTCCTTTACAAAGCATGTTTCAATTATTTGATCATATAATTTTTTCATTTTTTTATTACTGTTATTAGATGTATATAATTTATACATGTTTTTATTATATAGACGATTATAATAATGATTTCTGTATTGAGAATATGCAAATGATTTGAACACTTTTCTGAATAATTTATCATCAATTGATGAAAAAAAATCTTTGATGTCAAATTTTATTATATATTTTTTACCAACATGTGGTAATGCATTTGTAACTATACTTTTATTTACAACAAAACCATGCGCAAATGGACTTATAGATAAATATTTATATAGTACATTTTTTAACAATTTACGTTGTTTCTGCTGTAGTTGACGATTTGGTGCTTCTATAATACGATATCCACCTCGATGTTTTGGAATTTTAAATACAGTATATCTATCATCCAAAACATAATCATTTATGGTGTTTTCTTGGGTATTCAATTATTGATACCTCCTATATTTTTTTAATCAATATCAAATATTTTTTTTATTATTTGTTTAATCTTTTCTTTAGGTTGAGTTCCTACAATAATTTGTGGCTCATCATTCTTCTGAGCAAATAAAATTGTCGGTATGCTTTGTATACCGAATAAAGACCCTAGTTCCGGTTGATTTTCTACATCAATTTTATAAAAGTGAATTTTACCTTCATACTCTTTTGATAATTCTTCAATTATAGGTGATACAGTTTTGCATGGTCCACACCAATCAGCATAAAAATCTATAATTGCTGGAATATCATGCTCATATTTCCACTCGTCATACTTAGAATAATCAAATACCTTTTCCATAAAATCCTTACTTGTTAACTTTTCAACCATAATATATCCTCCTTAAAAATTAATAAAATATTTATTTTTTATCTTCATTTTTTTTAAAAACAGTATCTATCAAACTATTCAAATCATCAAAATTATTTGGCATAACATTTTCATATTGTACAGGTTTAATATGTTTTATATTTATAGATTCAATGGAATTATTCAATTTATTAAAAATAATAACATAGTGAGCACCATCATCATATTCATATCCAATAATATCAATTATATCGTCTGCTTCATACCCATATTTTTTAGCCGTATTTTCATGTATAAACGTGTAATCTAATGAGAAGTTAAACATACCAGTATTCATAAAATCCTCCTTCTAAATAAAAAAATAATAAAGATTGTTATCATATTTGATAGGTGGGAAAGACTAGATGTCTTTCCCACCTTGTGTATTTGTAGATGGCAACGTTATAACATTACCATCATCTGTAATAATGATCTTGATACCTGATTGCGTTAAAATTCTAACCAAAATATCACTTAACACAAATCCTCCCATTTTTTTTTCTGTCACAGACAGAAAACTCATCATATTTTAATTTGCCTGATGAGTGGCAATTTTTTTTT
>Ga0256842_1000292_pt1 | contig 43894 bp, 26 predicted proteins | sample 4559240metaG_FD_185973 | JGI IMG/M metagenome (GOLD analysis project Ga0256842, IMG submission 185973) | Hydrothermal vent microbial communities from Guaymas Basin, Mexico - 4559-240 | ecosystem: Environmental > Aquatic > Marine > Hydrothermal vents | place: Mexico: Guaymas Basin | collected...
TTCCGGAACGTAAATGACTTTTTTAATTATATTTACTACCAAGAAATTTTTTATAAGCGTAATGAGAAAAAAAGATCTGCTGCTATTAAGATAGTAAATAAGCAAATTAAAAAAATAAGTAGGAAAATCGAGAAAATGCAAGTTGAACTTGCTTCGGCTGAGAAAGAAACAGAATGGAAGCAGAAAGCTGAATTATTAAAAGGAAATTATAATAAGATAAAAGCGGGAATGAATAAGATAAAAGTTCCAAACTATTATGAAGAAAATTTTCCCGAAATAGAAATTCCTCTTTCACCGGAGTTATCGGTTCAACAGAATATTGATAAGTATTTTAAGAAATATCGGAAATCTCGTGATGGTAAAATTATCATTAAAAAGCAGATTGAGAAAGCTCTGACTGAAATTGACCAACTTGAAAAAGAAATATTTGATCTGGAAGAGCAAGAATTTTTCTTCAAAAATAAAGCTGATACAAAAAGTAAAAAACAAAATAAAAAAGGGCTGAAGAAAATCAGTATTGACGAAGAATGGGAAATTTTTATTGGTAGAACAAGAATAGAAAATGATTATCTTACAACGCGTATGGCAAAACCGGATGATTGGTGGTTTCATACCAGGATTTATCGTGGCACGCATATTATTCTGCGTAATTATAAAAGAAAAGAAGTTCCTGAGGCATTAAAATTTTTGTGCTGTAGATTGGCGGCATATTTTAGTAAAGCAAAAAAATCTTCCAATATTCCGGTAGATTATACTCAAATTCGTTATGTGAGAAAACCACGTGGAAGTGTTGCCGGTTATGTAACATATAAAAATCAGAAAACGCTATATGTAGATCCTTTGAGTATGAGAGATGCAATTAAAGAAATAGATAAATGGAGAAAAAAATGAAAGGAATAGTTTTAGTTAGTGGCGGCATAGATAGCCTGGTAACAGCTGCTATAGCCGATAAAGAGTGTGATGAATTATATTTTCTGCACCTAAATTATGGACAGAAAACAGAAACTCGTGAAATGAGAGCTTTTCGTCAATTGACGAAACATTATCAGCCAAAAGATGTTTTAGTGGTGGATGTATCATATTTAAAACAAATTGGTGGTTCAAGTTTGGTGGATGATAATCTGGAAATAAAAGATTTTGATGACAGCGAAGGTGTGCCAAATTCTTATGTGCCATTTAGAAATGGACATTTGGTTACAATTGCAACAAGCTGGGCTGAAGTATTAGGAGCAGAAAGAATTTATATCGGAGCTGTGGAAGAAGACAGCTCAGGATATCCTGATTGCCGTGAAAGTTTTTATATAGCATTAGAAAAGGCAATTAATGCAGGTACAAAAGATGAAACTAATATAAAAATTTGTACTCCAATAATCCATAAGAGAAAAAGTGAGACAATTAAGATAGGAATGGAACTTGGTGCGCCTTTGGAACTAAGTTGGAGCTGTTATAGAAATAATGAAGTAGCTTGCGGGAAATGTGATAGTTGTGTTCTTAGAATTAACTCATTTAAAGAAGCTAAAATAAGAGATCCAATCGATTATGAGATCAAAATTGATTGGGATTTTTAATAGGTACAAAGAATTTATCTACAAAATGCTTGCAATCTAATTCAAATTTAAAAAAAATGAGAAAAAACGAAAATAGATATTCTTGGAGGAAAAATGAAGATTAAAATTACAATGTTAATGATACTTCTCATATTGGTGAGTTCATTATTTGCTGCTAATATGAAAGTGGCAATTTTAGATTTTGCGAAGAAGGACAGCGATAGCGATTACGTTGCTAAAGCTATGATGAAAAGAGATTTTAAAATAATTTTCAAAGGCGAAAAAGAGATGGATTTAGTAGATTTATCTAAATCTCAAGCACTTGCAAAAAAATCAGGTTACACAAATTTATTTTATGCTGATATTGCAGATATCACAAGTATGGGTACAGAGCTTGGTGCTGATGTTGTTGTATGGGGCGAAGTTCAATCTGCCAAAGATAGCGAATTTAAAGTTACTGCAAAAATTCTTAGTATGAAATCAAACGAAGTTGTACAGGTGACATTTAATGTTGAAAAATCTTCAAAGAAAAGACAAGCTGCTATTAAAGAAAATCTGATAGCTAAAATATCTGAATTTAGTGCCGGCGAAGTAGAAAAACTTTTCGGAATTGCCATGCAATATTTCAATAGTAAAAATTATCCGGAAGCATTAAAAGCATTCACAAACTTAGTAGAAGTAGATCCTGAAAATGTTGATGGCTATTTTTATCTTGGTTTGATCAAATATTACCAAAAAGATTATGAAGCTTCTGTGGAATATTATCAGAAAGGTTTGGAAATTGATCCTGAACATGTAGATTTATTGAATTTCATGAGTAAGTCTTATGATAAAATGGGAGATGTGGAAGCTGCTGCGGATGCATTAGGAAAGATTATTGAAATTAATGAAGACAAAGAAATTTGGTTAAGAATTGGTGATTTGTATGCAAAAGTAGAGTATTTTGATGAGGCTACAGAAGCATATCAAAAAGCTATTGAACTTGATGAAGAATATGGCGAAGCTTACCGTCAATTAGGTATTTTGCAATATAATCAAGAGTTTTATGAAGCAGCTATTGAACCATTAGAAAAAGCTACAAGATTGTTTCCTGATGCTGATGATTTGCAAAAGAAATTGGCAAAATGTTATAAGAAAACAGGGAAAATAGAAGATGCTATTGCTCAATATCAAGGTATTATTGCTGAACAAAAAGACAATGTAAGAGCTTATATGAACCTTGTTAATGCTTATTTCACAACAGAGCAATATAAAGAAGCTTTAGAAACAGCTATTAAATTAAATGAAATTGCTCCTGAAGATGAGAAAGTGAAAATTCTTTTAGCAAATGCATATAATTATTCAAAAATGTATAATAAAGCAAAAGATGCTGCAGAAGCTGCTTTGGCAATTAACGATAACCTTTATCAACCTTACAGAATTTTATCTGAAATAAACTTTGCTTTAGGTTATAAAAAATATGAAAAATTCCTAGAATTGGAAGAAAAGGCAAAAGAAGTATATGGTGAAGAAGCAGATAGATTAGTTATGGAAAGAGATGAAGAAAAAGAAAAGGCACATAACTATTTCTTAAAAGCTAACGAATTTTTGAAAAAAGCTAAAGCAAGAACAAAATCAAGTTCTGAATTACGTTATATCAAAGCTCGTAAAGCTACTATTGATCAATTATTGAAAGCAACTGAAAAAGGCTTCTTTTAGATAGAACTAATTGATTCGGCTCTTTTAAGAGCCGGATCTTTTGTTTTTATTGGATCTTATTAATTAAAAAAATATTTTATGGTATGGGGGTAGCATGAAAAAAAAGATACTATTTGCAGGCGAACAATATAGTTACCCGGAAAAGCTTCAAGAGAAACTTCTGGCTGTTGGTTGTGAAATTAGTGCCACTTTCTCAGGTTTCGGAGAATTAAGAGGAAAAATTGAAGAATACAAACCTGATATTTTATTATTAGATTTTGAGATGTTTGAAACTCCTGATGAGCTTAATTTATTACATTTAAAATATAATATTCCAATTATACTATTGCTCCCGCATATTATTTCGGATGATAAATATCTGAAAAAAATGATCTATGTATCAGATTTTTTGGAAAAACCGATTAGAGCGGGTTTGTTGATTTTTTCCATCCAAAATATAATGCATAAATTAAAATTGGAAGAAACTTGTGAACAGAATAGGATTACTGTTAGTGCAATGATTGATAATAATCCTCATGCGGGATTAATTATAGATATTTCGGGTAAGATAGAATACGCAAATAATAATTTTTGTAAAATGATAAATCTACCTAAGTACAAATTAATAAATAGAATGTGTCATGAAATATTGGATGAAATTTATTTGAAGAACTCAAAAAAGATAATCCAAAAGATTTTAACACAATCAATTGAACTAAATTTTGTAGAAATGATTAATGGTAAGGCTTATGATTATAAAATTATTCCAATAAAAAAAAGAAGCGGAGAAATTTTTAATATTGCCATTTATATTAGAGATATAACCAAAGATCTTGAATCAGAAAACCGTATTTTGCAACTTTCTAAAGCAATGGAAACAATGCAACTTGGTGTTTTAGTGTTAGATTTAGATAAAAAAATTAGATATTCCAATATGGCAGCTGCTAAAATGCATGGATATACTTTAGACGAGATGATTGGGAAATCTGCTTATGATCTTTTGTTCGGATTAGATAGAAGAATAGATATTGAAGAAATCGATTTAATATATCGAAGAATACCGATTGAAACTAACAATCGCAGGAAAAATGGAGAAATTTTCCCTGCAAAAATAATCTCCGATATCTTTTCTAATGATAAGGGTGAACCTATTGCTATTGTTGTTTCTTGTGAGGATATTTCTTATCAAAAAAAGATTGAAGAACAGTTGATAAGAAATGAACGGTTAGCCGGTATTAGTAGCTTAGCTTCCGGAATTGCACATGAAATACGAAATCCTTTAGGCAATATTAGCTCTGCTACGCAATTCTGTCTTGCTAGCTTGGACCAAGATTCTAATTTATCTGTATTTTTAGATATAATTCAAAGAAATACTGAAAGAGCAAACAAAATAATTAAAGAATTAGTAGAATTTGCTACTCCATGGGAAATTATTAAAATTCCAAACTCAATAAACAAATTAGTAGTAAATGCAACTAATCAATTAATTCCTAAGTTTAAAAATGTGCAGATAATTCTAGACTTGGAAGATAATCTTCCGTTAATGTACCTAGATGAAAATTGGATAACAAAAGTTTTTTATAATCTAATAAAAAATGGCTGTGAATCTATGCCTGATGGTGGTGAGCTAAGACTTTCTACTTATCTGAAGGATGATAAGATCTGCTTTACTTGTGAAGATAATGGTGTTGGAATAAAAAGTAATATACAAAAAAAGATCTTTGATCCTTTTTATACTACAAAAGATACAGGAGTTGGACTTGGATTATCGGTTGCTCAAACTATTTTAAGTAAACATATGGCGACACTTCACTTTACAAGTGAGTTAGGTAAAGGTTCTGCATTTGAAATTGTCTTTTCAAATTATTCTCAGATAAGGTGACATTAATGAATGAAATTTTGATAGTTGAAGATAACAAGGATATGCAGTTTATTTTAAAAAATGTATTAGAAGCTGCCGGATACAAATTAACTAGCACCGGAAATGGACAAAGAGCATTGCTGGAGGCAAAAAAGAAACGACCTGATTTAGTCCTTTTAGATATGAGGCTTCCGGGAATGAGTGGGCTAGATATACTAAAAGAACTAAGAAAAGTTTATCCTCAAATCTATGTAATAATGATGACAGCTTATACAGATGTGAGTGATGCTGTGGAAGCAATGAAATTAGGTGCCTATGATTATATAGCAAAACCATTTAGGAATGATGAATTACTCATCATGATAAAAAAAACATTACAAACCGAAAGTATGGTGAGAGAGATTAATTGCTTGAGGAAAATGGTTAAATCCGGAATCAATAGTATAGAGATAGTGGGTAGAAGTGAAAGCATTAAAAGAGTTTTAAATAAAGTTGAAATGATTTCTCCTACTGATATGAGCGTGATTTTGCAAGGGAAAAGCGGAACAGGTAAAGAAGTAATTGCTAAGAGAATTCATAAAAATAGCCATAGAAAGAATAATCCCTTCGTGGGTGTTGATTGTGGAGCTATTCCACCTAGTTTAATCGAAAGTGAATTGTTTGGCTATGAATCAGGAGCATTTACTGGAGCTGATAAAGCAAAAAAAGGTAAATTCGAGATTGCGAATAAAGGTACAATTCTATTGGATGAGATAACCAACCTTTCTATGGAAAGTCAGGCAAAATTATTACGTGCCTTAGAAGAGAAAAAAATCCAGCCGATTGGAGCAAAAGAACCAAGAGATATTGATGTAAGAGTAATTGTTACCACCAATATAGATTTTAAAACAGCTATTATGGAAGGTGAATTCCGAGATGATTTGTATCATAGATTGAATGAATTTCAAATATTATTGCCGGAACTGAAAAAACGGAAAGAAGATATTGAAATCTTAGCAGAAAATTTCTTGATTGAATCTAATCTTGAATTGGGTAAGAGTATCAAAGGAATTTCAAAAGAAGCAATGAAACTCTTAAATGAATATGATTGGCCTGGCAATGTGAGAGAATTAAAGCATACTATAAAACGTGCTACATTGATTGAAACAGATGAATATATTGGCGTTGAATCTTTAGATATTGAGCTTTTGGAAGAAGAGGATGAGGAAACTTATATAGAATCCTTAAAGCAGGGGGAATCATTTAATGATATTGTGGCTGAAGTGGAAAAAGATCTAATTATCAAAGCTCTTGATTTAGCAAAAGGTAATAAGACAAAAGCTGCAGAAATACTAAAATTGAATAGAAAAACTCTTTACCGAAAGCTGGAATTGTATGATTTGAAATAACTTAATTAAGGGGAGTATTTATGGCAAATGTATTAGTGGTAGATGATAATAGTGATATGAGATTTCTTTTGAAAAATCTATTACTTAATAATGGTTATCTAATAGATACCGCAGATAACGGTTTAACAGCATTACAAAAAATTGAAGAAGGGAATTATGATTTAGTATTATTGGATATAAGATTACCAAAGATAAATGGATTAAGCGTTTTGAAAAAGGTGAAAGAAAATAATCCGGGTTTAAAAGTAGTGATTATTACAGCATATAGCAATATTTCTAATCGTACTAATGCTTTGATAAATGGAGCTGATAGTTATTTTACAAAACCTTTTGATAATTCATTCTTACTTGAAAAAATAAGTGAAATAATAAATAATTAATTTTCTATAGTATAATAACAGTTTCTATACTCTATCGTTCTAGTAATAAATTCACTTTGTCTATAAGCTCAAAAGCTTGAAATGGTTTTAAGATATATTTATAATTAATGTCAGACAAAATCTGCTTTACTATCTCTTCGTGTGAATATGCCGATACAAAAATTATTGGGATTTTTCTTGTTTTGCTAATCTCTTCTGCTGCCTCGATTCCATTCATGTCACCATGCAAAAGAATATCCATGATAATTAAATCCGGCTTATTCTGCCGAGCTAAATTTATAGCATCTTCACCTGTAAGTACAATTGATATTATCTCATAATTTTCATCAGATAAAAATCCCCTAATATCATTTGCAATGACCAATTCGTCTTCAACAATTAATATCTTTTTCTTTCTTTTTGTTTCCATAATTTACCTCTTTCCTAATCTCAATGTTAACTATCCAACAAATGTGTCAAATAAAAAAAATAGGCAAAGGCATATTTAAATATTTCAAAATAAATAACTTAAACTGATGAGAAATATAATTGTTGAAGAGTTATTTGATTTTGGGATTAATAATATTAATTATAAGTCTAAATACAAAAATTTGTATTGAACTAAACTATGTTTCAGCTTTGGAAATATTATTTGACTCAAATATGCAGGATTAAGAAATTTACAAAACAATAAATTTAAGGAAAACTAAATGAAATATTTTTTAAGAACCATTCTCATGGTTTTATTTATAATGCTTGTTTCAATTGTACACGCGACAGTGAACGTAGATGTTTTAAATTCTAATCAATCAAATCTAAAATTAAAAATCACTAGTAATGATTTTCAAATCGGAGAGAAAAAATTAGCGGATGGAGAACTATATTCAAAAATAACTCCTAGTTTAGGACAACTTTTACCGGGACAACCGGATTTACCTCAAATTATCAGATGGATAGCAATTCCAAGTGGAGGGAAAGTAGATGTTAGTTACACAATGAATTCAGGAAAAATTAATACAAATATCAATATAGCACCAGTGCAAAAAGCTTTGCAAGATAGAGCTAATGCACCCAAACCTGATTTCAAGAAAGATAACGGAGTTTATAATCAAGACGCTTTTTTCCCGCAAGAGCAAGTGAAAATAGAAAAAAGATTTTTCAAAAATGGGCAAGAATATGCCTTGCTTAAGATTTCACCTTTCCAATATAATCCAAAATCTCAAATTTTAAAGTTTAATTCAGAAATTGATATTGAGATTAATTTTATTGGAGGAAGAATTTCAGGAAAGGTAAGTAATGTTGCTGTTCTAAATAAGAATATTTTTTCTTCAGAACGTGAGGATAGAAATTACTTAGCAGAGATGATGATTATCACTGATACACAATTTGTTGAATCTGTGGAAAATCTTGCTAAGTGGAAAAGAAAATTGGGCATTAAGACAAATATTTTCACGACTCAAGAAATTGGTGATACTGCTAATGCAATCGAAGAATTTATTGATTCCTATTGCGAGGAAGCCGAAACAATTCCTACTTATTTGTTGCTATTTGGTGATGCTGAATATATTCCAACTCATTACAAAACAGTTCATCCTTATACAGATGGTAATCAAGGTTACACAGCTGCAGATATCTATTATGCAGACTTTGAAGATGATATGCTTACCGATATGGCATTTGGTAGAATTCCTGTAGATACTGTTGCCGAAGCTGATAGTATTATTTCCAGGATTATCCGATATGAAAAAAATCCACCAGCAGAAACAAGCTTTTATGAAAATGCGATTGCTGCTGCATATTTCCAAGAACAAGATAGTGGGAATGGAATGGCGGAAAGAAGATTTGCTAAAACAAGTGAAGATTTTAGGAATTTTCTTATTGAAGAAGAAGGTTACGATGTAGAAAGAATTTATATAACCGATTATAGTACAGAACCTCTATATTGGAATGATTCATCGTATGTTTTTGAAAATGATACTCCGGGAGGAGATTTACCTGAAGAATTAAAAAAGCCGTTTTTCCCATGGGATGGAAATGCTTCGGATATTATTAATTCTGTAAACGAAGGGAAATTCCTTTTGATGCATCGCGATCATGGATATCGTCAAGGCTGGGGAGATCCGGCATTTAATAATAATAATGTGAATAATATTAACAATAATTTCAAAACTCCGATTGTTTGGACAATAAATTGTGAAACCGCTTGGTTTGATAATGAAACAGATGATCCTTCCTGTGGAACTTCCAATGATGCCGAAAGTTTTACGGAAGCTTGGCTAAGGCACGAAACCGGCGGAAGCGTAGGACTTATTGGTGCTACACGCGTTAGTTATTCCGGGAATAACGACAGATTGGTTTGGGGATTATTAGATGCAATTTGGCCGGGTTTTTTAGAATGGGCTCAAGCTGATTATCCTGAAAATGAACCAATTTACAGGATGGGAGATGTTATGAACTACGCTAAAGAATATCTGTTGACCAGTTATTCTTGGGGAGACGATGTTTTAACTACTTCTTTAGAAGAATTTTCCTATTTTGGTGATCCAACTATGCGCATTTATACTGAACAACCTGAAATTATCACTGCTTCTCATGTGCCGCTTGTACCTTTTGGAACGGATGAGATAATAGTAGAAACAAATATGGATGATGCTCTTGTTACATTGGTTTATGATAATGAAATTGTTGGAATGGCATATTCCGAAAACGGACAAGCAATTTTACAGGTTGATGGATTAAATTCGGAAGGAATAGCAGAAATAACAATTTCTAAGCATAATTGTGTTCCTTATGTCTCTGAAATAATGGTTGAAGCGGTTGGTGCATATATTATTGCAGAATTGAATAATATTACAGAAAATGGGGAATATATAGATGGATCAATTCAATCTTTGGATTTATTAAATTTTGATCTTAAATTGAATAATATTGGATCAGAGAGTTCTCAAAACTTAGAGTTAATATTAAATTGTGAATCGGGATTTGTGGAGATTTTAGATAATCAAGCAGCAACTGAAAGCGCAGCTCTTAATGAAGATATAATTATTGAAAATGCTTTCCAAGTTGAATTACTGGAAGGAATAGCTGATAGTACTTATATTCCGTTTGAAGTGATAATCTCTGATGGCGAAAATCAATGGGACAATGAATTTTCTGTATTTGTCCATGCTGCTAATTTAAAATATCAAGATTATAGCTTAGAGTTTGATGGTGATATTTTCTCACCTGGAGAAACAGCTTCATTATTCTTTGATATCAAAAATGTAGGAAGTGGATTTGCTTATGAAATAAATTCTGTTTTGGTTTCTGATAATGAATTAGTTACATTCGACGGATTGGATGTGATAGATTTTCTTGCTCCTGATGATGTTGCAGAAACTTCCCAAGCTCTGAATATTACGCTTGCAGAAGTCTTTCCTATCGATTCTTTGCTAACTGTACAATTACAAATGATTGATATTGCGGAATTGAGTTTTCAAAATCCTCTTTATATATTAATAGGCGTTAAAGGTTATGACTTGGAAAATGAACCTAATTGGAATCATGAATCTATTACTGAAAATTATGGTGATCAATGGCACTTATCTGACCAAGATAATGTTACACCATTAGGTAATTATTCCTATAAGTTTGGAGACACAGGAGATGGTAATTATGAAACATTGCAACATGGAGCGCTTTATATTCCTGAAGTTGAATTGGAAGCTGGTGCGTTTCTAAGATTTTGGCATAAAATGAATGCAGGTCATCAAATTAACGAAATCTCTTGGGATGGTGGAATTGTAGAAATATCTGTCGATGGTTCTGACTTTGAACAAATTTATCCGATTGGAGGTTATCCTAATATCCTCTTGAATCTTCCTACTTCTCCTTTTGATGGTGATACCGAGTTTTATTCTGGCTTCTTTGATTGGGAAGAAGCAGAATTTGATCTTTCCGAATTTCAAGGTAATGCAATTATCAGATTTGTTTTTGGCTCAGCAAATATGCAAACTTCACTTGGCTGGTTTATCGATGATATCAGAATTGGCTCAAATGGTGAGATTAGTGATGCTGTGGATGATATGGTAGAATTACCTTTGGGAATTTCGAATTATCCAAATCCTTTCAATATTGCATCAAATAGATCTGCATCAACCAATATCAGATTTAGCGTACCGAATATTGACGACGATAAAGCTGTAATTTCTATTTACAATTTAAAAGGACAATTGATTAAAGAGATTACAATAAAAATCCAAGCAAATAAAAGTAGCTTTTATCAGGTTGCATGGAATGGTGATGACACTAATGATAACAAAGTAAGCAGTGGTATCTATTTTTATCGATTAAAAGTTGGAGAATATTCTGCTTATAATAAAATGATGTTGATTAAATAATATTCAATCAATAATAAGTTAAATTAAAAGGCGACCGATAGATGGTCGCCTTTTGAAGTGTAAAATCCCAAATGTTATTGGTGTAGATTGTTGCTGCTTGCTATTATCTGAGTATTTCTTATAGTTCTATTCTTAACTTTTCTTAAATCAATTTACTCGTTTCTTGATAAATTCAATATTGTAAATTGTTACTAAAAAAATGTAACGATTATAGCTTTTTCATTTATTAGTATTGTAAACAATAATAACAATTAGTAAACAAAGTATAATTTGCGATTAAAATTTAACTGATAAGTATAAGTACAGAATTATTAAATAGAAAGATAATTGTAAAAGAAAAGATTTTCGTAAGAAATATGACAAAAAAAATATTGGATGATTAAAAATAAACTAATGAATAGACAATGATAAGTGCTTTAATTAAAAGGGGGAAATAAGGAGTCGTTATAAATATAACGATTAGTAAGAGATATAATTAATTATTTTTATCTTGTTAATCTGATTCTTCGGAACAATTATTGCAAAAGTAATGGAAACTAAAAAAGTTTTTTCAAAATCAAGGAGGAAAAAGTAATGTTGAAAAACTTAAAAAATCAGAAAGGGTTTAGTCTTGTTGAATTATTGGTAGTGGTAGTAATTATTGCCATATTGGCAGCTATCGCTGTTCCTATTTACATGAGTTATGTAAAGCAGGCAAGAGCAACCGAGGCACAATCAGCTATCGCAGCAATTAGAAGCGCTTATAGAATTGAGCGTCAAACTTTTGGAACTGTAGAAAACTACACAATTGAAGATGCATTAAAAGATGCAAAACTTGGTAATCGTACAGAAAAGAACTGGGAATTTGAAGTTATCGGAAACCCACCAAGAACTTACATGGCTACTTCTACTGCCGAATTCCCGGGTGGAGAAGGAAAACAGGTGTGGTATGATGTAGAAGCTGCTGAATATCACGGTTATGGTATTGATGAAGATGAACAAGATACAGAGGAAATTATTGATTAATAGTTGGAGGATTTTTTTTGACTATACGCGAACTACTTGAATTTACGGCAGCTGCCAATGCATCTGACTTGCATATTAGTACTGGATCTACTCCAATGCTTCGTGTGCACGGTCAAATGAAAAAATTGAACCTGCCTAAATCTTCATATGAAGAAGTTAAAGGTCTAATTTATAGTACCATGAACGAGTCACAAATTGCTCTGTTCGAGGAAAAACTGGAAATTGACTTTTCAACAAAATTGGATGATGATACTCGTTTCCGTGTAAATGCTTTTCACCAAATCAATGGTATGGGTGTGGCTTTTCGTCTTATTCCAAATGAGATTAAAAGTTTCGAAGAATTACACCTTCCTGAAATTCTTAGTCGCTTAGCGATGAAAGAAAATGGTTTGATTTTGGTGACTGGGCCTACCGGTAGCGGTAAATCAACTACACTGGCAACAATGATTGATCATATTAATGATTCTCGTCATTGCCATATACTTACAATCGAGGACCCTATCGAATTCGTACATAAAAGTAAGAATTCTTTAATCAACCAACGTGAAATCGGGCATGATTCATGGTCATTTACTGCAGCGCTACGTTCTGCTTTACGTGAAGACCCCGATGTAATCTTGGTTGGTGAGATGCGTGACCTTGAAACTGTAAGTTTGGCATTAACTGCTGCTGAAACCGGACACTTGGTTTTGGCAACATTGCACACAAGTAGTGCAACAAAATCTATCGATAGAATCATCGATATGTTCCCTCGTGAACAGCAAGCTCAGGTTAGATCTATGCTTTCCGAATCTTTACGTGCTGTTGTAGCTCAGAAGCTATTACCTCGTAAGGATGGAGAAGGTCGTATTCCTGCATTGGAAATTATGATAGCTAACTCTGCTGTTAAAAACCTGATTCGTGAGGAAAAAACTTATCAGATACCTTCTGTTATCCAAGCTGGAACAAAAGAAGGTATGCAATCTATTGATCAATCTTTGTATAACCATGTAATGAATGGTCTTTTGGATCGTCGTGTTGCTGAAGAAGTGGCAGACAATCCTAAGATGTTTATAACAGGGACGGCATTTTAATGTTAAAAAATAAATTTGATTCCGAAGCTGGCTTTGGGATTATCCAAGTTTTGGCAACTCTTGTTATTGCTAGTGTTGCCATTGCTGGACTATTTGTAACAAGTTATTATGTAAGACAAAAAGCAACTGAAAATTACCATACTAGAGTGGCGATATTACATGCTACCGAAGTTTTGGAAAAGATTAGATGGTTCAACAGAAATAACGAAGGACCTGTGGATGTTACCCATATTCCCGGTTTGGCCGGTAATGTTGTTATCGAAAATCGCGATAACCATAATCTTATGGGCATAATTCAAAATCCTCACGTTTCTTATGGACAAGTTGATCTTATGGTTGCTCCCTATTGTATATATGATGCTGTTACAGTTGAAGTTACCTGGATTGAAGGTGCTGAAGATTCTTATGGCGAAACTGATAATAAAAGACGCTCTGTAGTTTTACGAGAAGATTATTATCGTAGAGCTGATATTGGAGGTGAATAATGGTTAAGAATCAAAAAGGTGTATCCTTAGTTGAACTTATCGCTGCAATCCCTCTTACAGTTCTGGTTTTTGTCATCCTTACAATGGCTGTTTCAAGTTTTGTAACAACTTATAAGGAAACCAGGCTTTATTTGCAATTGCAAGATGAACTTTACAATATGGTAGATCTAATACGTCACGGCTATATTGATGAGGATATCGAAGCAAGCGAAGGACTAATAGGGCTGATGACTGCAAATAAAGTGGAAATTAGTGGAGGCAGAAATATCATGACATTGCGACCTGTAATAATTGCTGAAGGTTTACCTGATGCATATAAAACTACTTTCTACGCTGATAGCGATGGGAGATTACTTGTTAGTGGTCAATATGGATTGAATAGTTTCCAGGAAACTCAAATATTCCCAAGTAGCAATATGAGAATTGGGCGTGAATTACAATTTCGATTAATCGATCAAGATGTTTTCACAGTTACCAAAAGAACTACTCATGGGCCTATTATGGTTAAATTACACTTCAAAGGACAAGTTCGCTTCCGAGAAAAAGAGCTAGGACAAAATCCTCTTGAAGATAAGAAATTGAATACAAGGATTGTTGAGTATAATACATCAGTCTTTGTTGGAAACACAAAAGGTTAGAAGGAGTAAATATGTTTAAAAAAATCAAAAAGCTTCTTCTTAACAAAAATTTGGAAAATGAAAAAGGTTCTATTGCCGCAATGGTAGTCGGTATTATAATTGTTTCGATAACACTTGCATCTAGTATCTCATTAATCGAAATGGTTAATTCAGATTCATTAATATTGGAATATCAGCAAGATGCTGTTCAGGAAGAATTGCTTTTGCGATCAGAAGCAGCAAGAACGCATATGGCTGTTGAATATAATGAAATGAGACCGATTCCAAATCGAGAAGTAGAAATCATATCCAATAGTAATGATCGTAGAACTGTTTATAAAATAGAAAACAGTAAAGAGAATATATTTGTGAATAATTATATGGGATATGCTACTAAAAAGGTAGTTTCAATAAAATCTCATATAACTGCAAGACGCGGAAGATCTTATCAATTACATGATAAATCTCCGGTAGAGAGATTGTCAGAGAAACTTATATCGCATGAATCATTAGCAGAATTTCAATATTTTACCGATGTTGAAGCATCTGAAAATGCTGATGGTGGACAAGAAGCTGCTGCTGTGAAGTTTTATGGTAAAGATGTTCTTTACGGTAAGGTTCATAGTAATGATGATATATGGATTCAACAAGCCGGCGGTGGTAACAATAATGGTTGGCCAACATTCTATGAAATGGTTACAACTTCAGGTAAATTTAAGAGATATCCGTCAGGAGAAGATTTGATCGGTAGTGGTGTATCGACTGATGAAATATTCGTTGGTGGCTTTGAAGAAGAAGTTCCACCGATTGTATTTTCTGCAACTATGACAGATATTAGGGATAATGCAGATAAATTTTTTGGCAATACATCCACATCCGATATCGGGTTTGTTTATCTTAACGGTGGTTCTTATCAGGGCTTAATCGGAGATAAATATTTAGTTGATATTATGGAATTTCCTGTGTACAGTTGGTATCCTTCTGATGCGGGAATGGTTCAGAATGCTATTAATGACGGTGTGAATTGGTTTGAAGATAGTGAGTTAATATGGACAAATTCAATCGCTATTTATGATACTGTCTGGACTCCACGTTCCGGTGCTGTGAATAATAATTCTGTCTTTGTAGATGGAAAACTTTATATTTATGGAAGGCCGGGCGGGAAACAAACATGGGGTGCTTCTGATACTGTGTTTGTAGTAAGCGACATTGTTTATTATACAAATGAATTGGGAGATTTTCCTGACGGCTATGCAGGTTTAGACGAGGAAGGTGAACCTCAATATGATCTTGATGAAGTTAATCCAACTGATTTCTTCGGATTAGTATCAGAAGAGGATATTTTAATTGCATATAAATATAAAAATCCTGAAACCGGAGAGATTATTGATCATAATTGCGATGGAATATATCTTTACGGAGCTTTTGCTGCAATAGGAAAAGGTGATGAGGATATTCACGCGGAAATGGCGTGTCATCATGATGGTATATTCTCCTTTGAATATCATCATCCAGCCGGATCAACACCAAATTTCCATAGTATAAGTCCATATTTAATGGAGACATACACGCTTAAAATGATTGATAGCTCTGCTAATGGTTGGGAGAATGCTACAATCGACTTGTATGTAAACGGAGAACTTCGAGAAGAAGATTTAACTTGTACTGGAAGTGAAACTGATGTTGATTTTAATCTCGAACATATGGATATATTAGACCTTATCTACACTCCGGGCGATGCCGGACATGAGAATGAACATAGTTATCAAATTGTAGATTCAGATGGGAATATTGTAGTTGCCGAAGGTCCTAATCCGGCACAAGCAGCTAATTTTCAATGTGTTGTGACTGAGTTTTCAGATACTCTTTATACATACATCGATCTACATAAATATGTTTATCCTCCAAATCCACTTCTGCCTGAAGAGCACCAAGGCTTTAACTTACAAAGTAATGGATTAGCCGGTGGCGGGTATCCGTATGGTTTGGTTGGATATCCTTTTGAATCATCTTTAATCCCAACAGCATATGTGAATTCCTACCCGAATGCGGGACCAAATTTTGTTTATCCCGATGGGACAGATATTCCTTGGTATAATCCGATTTGGCCGGAACCATCTACATCTGTTGGTGAGGATGTTTTCTATTATGATGGAAGAAATGCTCGTATTTATGGAGCTATAGCACAAAGACGTCGTGGATTTATACGTCGCTCAGGTACTGACCCATATAATCATCCTAATCCGCTCGATACAGATGAAAAGCTATATCATTATGGTAGAACGCATGATCCTACAGGATATGATAAAGAATATTATTACGACAGGCGATTTTTATTTGAACAACCACCTGATTACCCCGAAATATACCGTGGTTGGGGATCAAATGATATTACATCATTTACTTCACAAACCTGGTATTTCAAACCAATTGGTGATTAGTTTCATATAACCCGTGAATATAGAAATTTTAGTTAAAAAGATAAACGAGAGGTAATATGGCGAAAAAGAAAGCTAAAAAGTTTAAAGAGTCTATTGGTTTAGATATTGGTAACCATAGCATTAAATTGGTTCACCTTAAAAAAATACACCAAGGCTATAAACTTTTGAATTATGAAGTAAGATCAACAATTCCCGAAGGACATGAATCAAGTCTTTCAGATCTTTCTTCAGATAGATTTGCGCCGATTTTATCCGGAATGCTGAAGTCGATGAAAATTAATCCAAAGAAGGTAAAACATTTAGTTTCTTCTATTGGAGGCGACGATACAAGTATCAAGCAAATTAAAACAATTTTCTTGCCGGATGATGAATTAGAATCAGCGCTTTTCTTCGAAGCAAAAAAGCACCTTCCTATTGGCGGTGCTGAAATGCTCCTGGATTTCCAAGTTGTAAGTGTGGAAGAAAAGACTAATAATATGAATGTATTATTGGCAGCTACCACTAAAACAATGCTTAAAGAACATACAAGAATATTATCTAATGCCGGCATGGAAGCAGGTATTGTAGATATGGAATCTTTAGCGGTAGCTAATAGCTATTTCCTAAATAATGCTTTGGAAGATGGCGTTTATATTCTTCTAAATATTGGAGCATATAAGACTAATATGGTGATTTGTGGACCTAATGTGAAAATCTTCGCACGTGATATTGGTTACGGTGGATTCCACATCTCTAAAGATATTGCTAAGAAAAATAAAGTTTCTTTTGAAGAAGCTGAGAAAATCAAATTTGAATATGGTATAAAGGAAGTTGCCAAGAAAGCAGAAACAAGTTCTTTGCTTACATTGGATATCTCCGACAAAACCCCTGCAGAGCAAATAGCAATGGAAGTGAAACGTTCATTAAGATTTTATGTGAAAGAAGCTGGTACAAGCGATTTCCGTAAAATAGTTTTAATGGGTGGATCAGCCAAAACAATTGGTTTAGCAGAGTATATTTCAGAGCAACTCAATATTCCAACTGAAGTATTTAATCCATTTGAAAGTATCGAGACTAGCGGTAGTTTCAGTGACATAAAAGATCCGCAATATGCTGTAGCTCTGGGTCTTGCTATGCGTCCGGAATAAGGGAGTTTTTATGAGTCAATTTTTTTATAAAATTAATTTAAATAAATACGGTGAGCTTAAACAGCAAATCGAACGACAAAAGAAAGATTTTTTGAATATATCTATTACATTCTTAATAATTACAGCTGTTATGGTTGGTGGATTATTTATGTTGAATGGAATGTTGAAACAGAAAATCCAATCGCGTCGTGAATTGCTCGCTAAGATCAAAAAAGAGATTAAATCTTATCAAGTAAGCGGAGAATATCTTTCTTCAAATGACTTAAATAGAATCGCAAAAGTAAGTTCGGAACGTATATTCTGGGCAAAAAAATTAGTAGCTCTTTCTGAAAAGACTACCGATAAAATTGCGATAACTCATTTTGCTTATAAGAATGGTAAATTAAGCCTTTTTGGAATTACAAAATTGGACAAGAATGAGAAAGAATTTGATCTAATTGATGAATTTATTAAGAATTTGAAATCTAATGAACATATTAGTTCTGATTTCCCAAATATTAGTTTTGTGAAGTCTTCTACTGATTATGAAAAAGATGTTGAAATTCTTAGATTCCAGATAGATGCAACTGTAAAAGATGAGCCAAAGAGGAGGAAATAATGAAAAATAAATATATGATCCTTTTACTCATCATAATTGTAGTTGGAGCAGGTTTTTTCTATATTGGAAATGAAGTTATTTCTAAAAAAGTAAGAAAAATTAATGCTTACGATAAGAAAATTAAAGAAGAACAAGAAAAATTAAATAGCGCGAAAGTGTTGAATGAACAACTTTCTGAAGTTTCAAAAGTTATTTTAGCTAGTATTACCGACAAAAGAGAATATAGCCCTGAGGAGATTAATGCTTTTGTAAAAAAATTAGCTGATTTAGCTGATAAATATGAAATCACAGTAAATGCTGTAGTTCCAAAAGTTGTTAGTGGATTAAACAGACACTATGTGGAACAGCAATATACGTTAGAAATTAACTGTACTTTTGTACAATTGGGTAAATTCTTAACCGAATTGGAAGGTTTTGATAACATTATGGAAATTAACACGTTAACTGTTAATCCTATTCCTACGGAAAATTCATCAGAACTTACCGATACTCGCTACCGTGTATCAATTCTTCTTACTACTGTGAAGATTGTGAAGGAGGCATAATGGAAAACAAATATCTCAAAGATTTTATAATTATCGTAGTGGTATTGTTGGTCATTGCCTTTGGATGGTTTGATTATTATAACTATAATAAGGTAGAAAAAATCCCACAAGAATCAAAGTATAAGAAATTAGCACTTAGCGAGAAATTACTCGAACAAATCCAAAGTATTGAAGAATCTATTAAAGATAGAAAATCTTTTGTATTTACAGTGGAAAAAGATCCTCTTGAGCAAAATCTTATTGTGAAAACAATTAAAGATTTAGAAAAACAATGGCGTGAAGAAGTAGAAAAATTGATTCGTTTAGAATCTACAATTATCACAGAATCAGGCGAAAATTTAGCTTCTATAGCTCATAAAGGTGAGAGTAATTTATATAAGGTTGGCGATGAGTTTATGGGTAGAAAAATTACAAGTATAGAAAGTGGAAAAATTAGCTATACTTATAGAGGAACTAACGGAGTTCTCTATGTAACGGAATTACCTGCTAAACCTGAAGCAATCGAAAGAAATAACAAAAAAAGTAAGAACGTACCTAATTGGTAGAGAAGGAGAAACATACAATGAATTTTAATATTAAAAGATTTGTGGCTTCGTTAATTCTGGTTTTATTTATCTCTAGCTCAATATTTGCAGCAGATTTAGAGCTTTTAAATAAGAAAATCAGTATTGACGCGAAAGATGCAGCTGTATCACAAATTATTTCAACAATGGCTAACCTTAGTGGTTGTAATATAGTCTTAGCAGTAGATACTGAAGGTGATGAAAATAAAAAACCAAGCGAAAAGAAAATCACTATTCATTTAGAAGAAGTTCCTGTTGAACAAGCTTTATCATTAGTAGTTAAATCAATTGGACTTTCTTATCGTTTAATTGGTGATAGAACTTTCTTAGTTGGTGATAAAACAAAAATTGAAGAAGAGATTGGTGAAAGATCTTATGTTGTAGAATTGAATTATGTTGATGCAGAAAAAATTAAATCAGCTTTTGAAATCATGCCCGGTGAAATCAATGTAATTGAGGGTCAAAACTCTCTTCTTATAAGTGCAAATCCAAACACATTCGCTGAAATCAGCAAAAAAATAGAAATAATAGATGTCCCTCAAAAACAGATCGAAATCCAAGCTCGCTTGATCGAAGTTTCTGTGAACGAAGCTGAAAAACTTGGAATTGATTGGTCTCGTTTAAGCCAATTAACAACAATCTTAGCTGAAGATCCTGTTAATTCTAATGGTATTGGTTTACCATATAATTTTGATGATGTTACCGGTGAAACACCTTATGGTCAATTATCTTCACTTGGTACATTACCGGAAGATCAATATTTCCAAAAATTAGATGAACTTGATGATATTGGTAAATTCTCTCGTCAATTAACAGCTTTTGATGTTACACTTGATTGGTTGATGGAAAATAATGCTGCACAATTACTTACAAATACAAGAATTACAGCAAAAAATGGTGAAGAAGCTGAAATTCATATTGGCGAAGTTGTGCCTTTCGTTGTAAAAGATGATGATAACCAAATCCAAGTGGAAAGAGAAGAAGTTGGTATCAAACTTAAAGTTAAACCGACTATCAACAAAGATGGTTATATCACAACTGTTTTAGAACCTGAAGTAAGTTCAGTTATCGAATTAGTTGGGGGATATGTTCCAAGAACTAAGGTAAGAAGAATCACATCTACAGTTACTGTTCCTGATGGTAAAAAAATTGTAGTTGGCGGACTTTTAAATTCTACTATTAGTACAAAAGTAAGCAGAGTTCCTCTTCTTAGTAGAATCCCATTTATCGGGAAATTATTTACACATAAATATGAAGTTGTAGATAATACTGACCTTATTATTGAGATTACTCCAAGAGTTGTAACATTTGAAAATGCAGATGTAGAATATGATATCGATCCTCGTTTAGAGCGTGAGATAATTAAAAAAAAAACAACTGATGAAGAGTAGATAGGGAGTTAAAATGAAGAAAAAATTATTGTTAATAATTGCAGCTACAATGCTACTTTCGTTGGTAGTGTTTTCAGGTTGTGATGATCGTTCTGTAGCATTAGATGATATTAATATCGCTACGATGAATGTTAGTCCAAGCGAACTTGTAGTTGGCGATACAGTAACATGTTATGTAAGAGCAATTTTACAAGATGATGATGGATTTGCTGTAACAAATACAAAAGTTATTTTCAAATCTGATCTTGGTAGCATGAATCCTGCAAGTGTATTTTCAGATAGTTCAGGTGTTGCTAAAGTGAAATTTGATTATAGTACAATAGAAGCTGTTCCAGAAAATGATGTCGTAATTGAAGCTTATGTAAAAGATAAAGATAGCGGAATTATGAATTCTACAAACGTGACTTTTGGTTCTCCTGCTATTCCTGAAGTAAATTCTCTTCAGTTTGACGAACAACCAATTAGTTTGCAAGTAGCTGGTACCGGTGGTCCGGAATCAGCTGATCTGAATGTAACAATTTACGATTATCAGGGTGCACTTATTACTGAACCAATGGAAATTGCTTTCTGGTTCGATATGACAAAAACTACTGCAGATGATGCAAAAATTAATAACGAAGTTGCTATTTCTGAAGATACAGCACAAATTGTTACATCAGTTGATGGTGTTGCTTCTGTTTCTATCTCTTCAGGTATCAAGTCCGGTAATGCTACTGTTGTAGCAAAATCTGTGGCTAATGGTATTGAAGCTGTGAAGGGTAATATTATTGTACAAGCTGGTGCTCCTGAAACTGTAGAATTTGTAATGCCAGGTCATAATACAGGTGAAGATATGGGAGCCGGTACTTGGAAAGTTCAAATTGCTGCTCTTATCAATGATACATATGGTAATCCTGTTGGTGACGGAACAGCTGTATTCTTCCAAATAGAAGATGATGATGAAATAACTTATGCATCATTAGAAACTCAATATTGCTATGTTGGTAACGAAAATGCTGCAGGTGATACACTTGCAGGAACAGCATTTACGTTCTTAAACTATGATGGTACACATACAAATGATTCATTTGATATTTCCGTACAGGTTGGCGGTGTTGATTTCCCACCGGAAACAATTACACTTCCAATTCAATTCCCGGTATTGGAAGTTGTTCCAGTTCCTCAACACTTGGATTGGAATGTTCAAAATGATAATTCTGATAAGACTACAGAGCTTAATATTGTAATTACTGATGGACAGCAAAATAGAATCAATAAGCAATTAATCTATGCTACCGGAACATTAGGATATCCTGAGCTTCAAACAGAGCCTGAACCTGATCTTCCTGCTATAGTTGATCTTGGTTATGAATTAGAAGATAACGATAATAGTTACAAAGGTGTTACCTATTTTGTAGATGGTATTGGTGGTAGATTAACAAAACCTTATTCTTTCTATAAAATCGAATGCCCTGCTCCATCTCAAACAGGTCCTGGTACTACTACTGCAAATATAACAATTACTATTCCCGGAACAAATACAAATGCTAACGCGAATATTATCCTGTTCCGTTATGTTGACTAAGGAGTAATAATGGCTTTTAACCCACAATTTGCACAACTTGGAGAAATCTTAGTACATGAAGGTTACATTAATAATCAACAATTAGAAGAAGGTTTAAAGAAACAAAACAACTTTGGTACTAAGATTGGTGAAACCCTTATCAAGTTGGGTTACTTAAAAGAGAATGAATTGCTCAGCGCACTCCAGCAACAGCTGGAGTGTGATGTGATTCGTGAAAGCGAGTTACTTGAGCTTGATGAAAATATAGTGAAATTAATTCCGGAACCATTTGCTGTCGAAAACAGAGTTCTTGCTATCAGAGATATCGGAGATTCTATGATTGTCGCTATGACAGATCCTGAAAATGTCGTTATCCAAGATAGTTTGCAAAAAATGGTTGGAAAGAATGTGATTCCTACTCTTATCGGTGAATCTGCTCTTACTGATGCTTTGGAAAAGTATTATAAGAGTATTAGAACTTCATCTCAAGTAGATGATGCTGTAGGAAATTTCGATTTTGTAGCTGTTGATGAAGAAGAGAATGAGATATCAATCGACTCAAGTCAAGAAGTTGATGCTCCTGTTGTGAAATTGGTAAATCTGATCATTACAGAAGCTATCAAATCTAATTGTACAGATATTCACATTGAACCATTAACTAAGCAAACAAGAGTTCGTTTCCGTATTGATGGCGCTTTACGTGAAGTTATGACTTCTCCTATTGGAATGCATGCCGGTCTTGTATCCATTGTAAAAGTAATGTCAAAATTGAATATTGCTGAACGTAGATTACCTCAAGATGGTCATATCTCATTAAAAACATCTATCAAAAGTGTGGATGTTCGTGTATCTATTACTCCTACCGTAACAGGTGAAAAAGTTGTGATGCGTCTTTTGGATAAAGGTGATTTTGGATTTAGTCTTACAAGTCTTGGATTTACAGAAGCTAACCTTGTTATGTTCAAGAAATGGATTAAACGTCCTTATGGAATTAACATAGTTTCCGGTCCTACCGGTAGTGGTAAATCTACCACTTTGCATGCTGCTCTAAAAGAGATTATGGATATCGAAAACAACATTATCACAGTGGAAGATCCTGTAGAGTATCGTCTTGATGGTATTACTCAGATCGAAGCTAATGAGAAGATCGGTCTTACTTTTGGTTCAGCACTTCGTTCTGTATTACGCCAAGACCCTGATGTTGTTCTTATTGGTGAGATTCGTGACGAAGAAACAGCAGATATTGCTGTGAAATTCTCACTTACCGGTCACTTGGTATTTTCTACATTGCACGCTAATGATGCACCTGCTACTATCACTCGTTTGATAGATATTGGAATTGCACCATATTTAGTGGCTTCATCATTGAATTTGGTGATGGCTCAGCGTTTGATGAGAAAAGTTTGTCCAAATTGCATTACAGATTACAAACCTACAGATAAGGAACTGCAATTGGCAGGAATTAGTGAAGAAGAAGCAAAAAATATCAACTTCAAAAAAGGTGTTGGCTGTGTTCATTGTGACAATACTGGTTATAAAGGTAGAACAGGTATCTTTGAGATGTTGGAATTAAATTCAGAGATAAGAAAATTGATATTTGAAGGTAAGAACCAAGATATTATTAGAGATAAAGCATTGGAAAATGGAATGGAAACATTGCATGATGCAGCTGTAGCTAGGATGAAACTTGGAATTACTTCAATTCAAGAAGTTATTAAATTAACTATCTCTGATTAATAAAATTATTGCAGTGCTAACTATTTAGCACTGCGGATTTATTAAATTATAAGGAAAATTTATGGCTGGATTTCGATATATAATAAAAGATGCCAAAGGTGTTCGTGTAGAAGGTACGGTCAAAGCCGGATCAATGGATGAGGCTGTTGATAAATTAACTCAGGAAGGTAGTGTAATCATTAACGTGAAACCGGAAAAAGAAGGTTCATCACGTAATAAAATGTCACTATTTGAAAAGTTAATGTTTGCTTTCTATAAATTTAGAACTGGTGTCTCATTAAAAGTTCTTGTATTTTTCACTCGTCAGATGGCAACAATGTTTTCTGCCGGTCTAACCATTGAGAAATCATTACAGAACTTAGAAAAGGGCGAGAAAAACAAAAAGTTCAAGAAGGTGCTAAAAAAACTTTCTGACGATATCAGAAAAGGATATAGTCTTTCTGAAGCGATGGAACAACATCCCGGTGTATTCAATGCGCTTTATATTTCATTGGTAAAAGCCGGTGAAGTTTCAGGTACATTGCATACAGTATTAGATGAACTTTCTGAATATCTGGAAAAGCTTGAAGATACTAAACGTAAAGTATCAGGAGCAATGGCCTATCCTGCATTTATCTTAGTATTCCTAGCATTTGTGGTTTGGGGCTTATTTGCTTTTATCATTCCTATGTTTGCTGGTGTTTATAATAGTTTTAATGCAGATTTGCCTGCAGCTACCGTTACAGCTATCGCTATTAGTAATGTGGTTAGAGAACATGCATTCCTTACATTTTTGGGAATTATTGGTGTTATCATAGCATTCTTCCTTTTCTATTTGTCTGATAAAGGTAGATATATTTTAGATAAACTTATTTTGAAGATACCTGTAATCGGTTATCTGAAAGAAAACTCAATAATGAGTAACTTTGCTCGTACATTTAGTATCCTGATGGCTTCCGGTGTTCCAATTATGGAAACAATGGAGTTAGTGGAAAATGTAGTACAAAATGCTGTAGTGGAAAAAGCTATTCAAAATGCACGTGAATATGTGAAAGAAGGATATTCAGTTGCCGGAGCTTTTCGTAAAACTGGCGTTTTTCCATCTACATTATTACAATTGATTGCTACCGGTGAAGATACAGGAGATATGGATAACTTGCTTGCAAAAGGTGCAAGTTTCCATCAAAAATTAGTTGATAGTGTAATCGATCGTTTGACATCATTGATAGAGCCTATGCTAATCATTGTAATGGCAGCGGTGGTTGGTTATATCATTATCATTATTTATCTTCCAATTTTCAATCTGGGACGTGCTATCAGTTCTGGTGCAAAATAGTAGGAAGTAAGAAAATAATAGATCAGGGGTTTAAAAGCGAATTTTAAACCCCTGCTTCTTAAATATAAATCGGAGAATTTTAATGATCGCTGAGCTTATCATAATTTATATATTTATCTTTATTTTTGGTGCAGTTTTTGGCAGTTTCTTTAATGTGTGTATTTCCAGAATACCGCTAAAAGAATCTTTATTAACAGAATCTCACTGTCCAAATTGTGGAAAAGCAATTAAATATCATAACAATATTCCAATATTTAGCTGGCTTTTTCTTAAAGGTAAATGCTCTGATTGTGGACAACCTATATCCATTACATACTTTTTAGTAGAGCTAATTACACCGCTTTTGTTTATGTTTATTTTTTATGTAAATGGTTCAAGATTTTCAATTACATTTTTTTCTCAAATTATTTTTGCAAGTTTTGCAATTATTATTGCTTTTATAGATCTCAAGAATCAAATTATTCCTGATGTGCTTTCTATTCCGCTTCTTTTTATAGGATTAATTTTTGGTTTTTTACAAAATAATATTAATGGTTTGTTCGAATCGTTTATCGGTGGAGCGACAGGTTTTTTGCTTTTTCTGATAGTGAGCGAATTTTATTCTAAAGTAAGAAAAAAAGAAGCACTTGGTGGAGGTGATATAAAAATTATGGCTGCAATCGGTGCATTTAGCGGTTGGATGGGCGTGCTGGCAATTACATTCTTAGCTTCTGTTTTCGCGTTGATTATTTTGGTTATGATCAAACACGATCCTGAAAAGCATTTTCCATTTGGACCATTTTTAGTTTCTGCTTCGCTTTTTTATCTTATTGGCGGAAGATTTTTAGAAAATTTATATATGAAGTTTTTTGATTTTATTATGACAATTTAGGGAGGATTTATGAAAAGAATTGTTTATGTTTTATTTATATTATTTTCTTTTGCATTTTTATATGCTCAAAATGTGGAAGATTTTGAATCTGGCGGATTTGGCAATAATCCTTGGACTTTTGGAGGTGTTGCAGATTGGATAATCTCAAGTTCAGAAACTCATAGTGGTAGCTATAGTGCTCAAGCTGGAGATATTAGTGATAGCCAAATGAGTAGCTTGTCTATTACTCTTGATATAACTGATGCCAGTCAAATATCATTTTGGTGGAAAACTAGTAGTGAAAATAACTATGACTGGCTGAGATTTTATATTGATGATATGCAAATTGCTGAGCTATGCGGAGAAACCGGCTGGGAAGAAGTTACAAATAATGTTATTGTGGGTAACCATACTTTCAAATGGCAATATGAAAAAGATAGTAGTGTGAGTTCTGGCCAAGATACAGGTTGGATAGATGATATTACCTTTCCTACAACATTTATCTATGATGATGATATGGCGTGTTCATCTATTGCAGGTCCTGCCTTTACCAATGTTGGTTCAATAGCAGTTTATGATATTACTGTAAAAAATGCCGGTTATAACACAGTGAATTCTTATGATGTCGTATTGTATAATGGTAATGATGAAATTGAAACAATTTCTATTAATCAGGCATTAGCTTTTGAAGAAACAAGAGTTCATTCTATTCCTTGGAATGTTCCGGCTTCCGAAGAAGATAACACTGTGATGATTAGTGCCGGAGTTGTTCTTAATAACGATGAAAATAATGCGAATGATTTCAGTAGCGCTATTCCAACTCATGTTTTCCCTCCGGGAATTATTGAGATTCAAGTAGGAAATGGTACTACAGGAGACAATAAAACTCCTACAAGTTTTTCTTATGCAAATTCAATGACTGAAATGTTATATTTTTCCGATGAAATTGCTATGGAAGAAGGAACTATGACAAGTCTTGAATTCCAATACAATTTTTCTGATGGTATTTCTGATGAGAATATACAAATTTGGTTAGGAGAAACTACTCAAGAAAATTTATCTACGGGATTTATCTTTGCTGATGAATTACAATTGGTTTATGATGGAACTCCTTATTTTGTTGGAGATTCTCAAAATAACTGGGTAAATATTGAATTTGATGAATCTTATGAATATAGTGGTGGAAATTTGGTTATGTTAGTATATAATCCATTTACTTCATCACATACAGGAACTTTTAATTTTATTCACGATGAATCTTCTGTATCTGAGCATGAAGATAGAACAAGATATAATCGAGATAATGTAGAAGAATATGATCCTTATGATCCTGAATCGATTCTTGAAAGCTATACTTATGAATATTATCCAAATGTTAAATTCAATTTCTACACAGGTCCGAAAGGAATTTTAGAAGGGTATGTTTATGATCAGGATGGAACTCCGGTAGGTGGAGTGGAAATTACATCAGATGATGTTAGTGCAATTGTCATATCAGAGCCAAACGGACACTATTATTTTCCTGATATTGCTGTTGGTGAACATGATTTCACTGCAAACAAATATGGATATGATTCCGATACTCATAGTGTTGAAATTATCCAAGATGAAACTACTGAATTAGATTTCACAATTTCAGAATGGAATACTATATCTGTTTCCGGAACTGTATATACTTCTGATGATCTTGATACTCCTTTGGCAGGTGCTGTGGTAACTCTCTCAGGAGGAACAGAATATCAATATACTACTCATCAATCAGGAACTTTCAATTTTAATAATGTTTATACAAATGCAATTTATCAGCTAACTATTACTTATGAAGGATATCAAGATTATACATCGGAAGTTGAAGTGGAAGATGAAGATATTGATTTAGGTGATTTGGTTGTTGTAGAACCTACAGTACCTCCAAGTAATGTTACTGCAACTCAAAACGAGGATGAATCTATTGCTACAATATCTTGGAATTCACCCGGAGTTGGTGGATCTGTGTTTAGATATGATGATGGCGAACCGGTTACCTCTGTTGGATTAAATACCAATAATGGCGTGTTGGGTGCTTTGCATCAATACAATAGTGTTTTGAACGAAATTAGTTGGTTTCTTACAGATAGTCATAATCATAGCTCTGTGAAATTACTGATTTTTGGATTAAATGAAGATGGCATGCCCGATCAATCTAATATTTTATACAATTCAGGAACTATTCTCAATACCGATAATCAATGGAATACACACATTATTCCGGAGCCAATTGCAGCTCCAGGCGGGTTTTTTGTAGGTATATGTGCTAACGGTACTTATACTGATATCGCTTTAGATGATGGAGTAGGCGCTCCATATGAATATCAAGATGGCACTCATTTTGCCATTCAGAATTATACTGATTCTTCAGATACATGGTTTGCTATGGAAGAATATAATGTGAGAAAAAATATGTTGCTAAGGGTTACAGGAGCAAATTATGGTGCACCTGTTCCAAGACGTGATATCACTCACTTAAATAGATCTTTTGAAGGTTATAATATTTATCGTTTGGAAGCTGGCGATGAAAATTATCCTGATGATTGGGTTTTGGTTACAGAGGCTATTACAGATACAACCTATGCTGATGAAACTTGGCAATCAGTTGAGGAAGGATATTATAAATATGCTGTTAAAAGCAGATATACAAATAACTTTGAATCTTTTGCCATATTCTCGGGAATTCTAAATAAAACTTTTTCATCTGCAGAAGGAAATGAACTAACCTTACAAAATGTGACTAATTATCCAAATCCATTTGGTAATTCAGCTGATAGTAGATCTTGCGGAACCAATATTAGCTTTAGTTTAGCTTCTGCAAAAAAACTAAATGTGAGGATTTATAATTCTAAAGGACAATTGGTGAGAAATTTAATTGAAGATAAATTTGAAGCTGGTAAACATAATGTTTATTGGGACGGTAAGGATAACAACTTGAAGCAAGTTACTTCGGGTGTTTATTTATACAAAATCCGGAGTTCGAATTTTATCATTTCAAAAAAGATGTTACTAATAAAATAAGGAGCTGAGATGAAACTCGTCAAACTAACATTTTTTCTAGGCTTAGTAGTTATAGCCATTTTTGGTTGTGATGATCGTTCATTGGAAATTAAGGAAAACATTATTGAAAATGTTTATGTGGAAAATGATACGGTTGAAATTGTTACAGGCAATACACAGAACGGTTCGGAAATTATTGTTACCATTATTGATGAAGATGGTTCTCATCCTTTAGGAGAAAATGTTCGTTTTAAAACAGATCTCGGTGGTCTAATGAGAATTGGCACGAAAGAAAGAACCGAAACTCAAATAGATGATCAAACTGATGAAAATGGGATAGCTAAAGTATATTTTTATGAAAAAGATGTACCTGGTTTGGCTGAGATAGAGATATCTGTGTTTGGAGATAAAAAAACTGTTCAGGTTATGATAATAGACCCTGAATAAAAAAAAATAAGGGATAAGGTATGAAAAGAAAATTATTGTTATTATTTTTGTTAATCACAATTTCGCTTTTTGCAGAATGGGTAGATGTAAATGAATCAAGTGAATTGTTCGAGGCAAACAGCACACGTTCGTTAGATACCACAACCATAAGTTTTATGCTTGATGGTTATAATTTAGAATCAGTAGAAGAAAACGGAATAGAATTTTCTAAAATTTCCCATGAAAATGAAGGAAGAATTATTCAAGAAGGAATGCCTGATTTACCAAGATTTACCAGATTAGTTGCTATACCTGATCAAGGTGAAATCTCATATAAAATCTTAAATTCAAATTCTGAAACAGTACAAGATATTAATGTGTATCCAAGACAAGCTTTAATTGCTGAAAATGGAGATTATGATCGTAGCTTTAAAATAAATAATAAATATTATAAATCAGGAGATATTTTCCCTTCTAATCAAGTTGAAGTAGGAACTCCTGCTATTATGCGTGACCATAGAATTGTAGCTGTAACTATAAATCCTTTCCGCTATAATCCACAATCAAAAGAATTAGAAATAATCACAGATATTTCTGTGGAAATAAATGTGAACGGAAGAGGTGGTGAAAATAGTATCACTTCTCATCGTAAACCATCACGTTCTTTCCAAAATTTATACAAATCTTCTATCTTGAATTATGATGCAATAAAACTTAACAGAGATGCTGAATATCAGATACCATCTTACTTGTTTATTTATCCGAATAATTCAGATCTTGAAGAATATTTAACTCAATTGGTTGAATGGAAACATCAAAAAGGTTTTGAAGTTCATACTTTAAATACATCTGAGACTGGAAATTCAAATACAGCAATCAAAGCTTATATTCAAGATGCTTATGACAATTGGGAAAATCCACCTGAATATATCTGTTTAATTGGTGATGCAGAAGGAACTTTTAACATTCCTTATTGGTCAGAAAGTTGGTCAGGATATAGTGGCGGTGGTGATCATCATTACACACAATTAGAAGGCGATGATATTTTAGCAGATGCGTCTATAGGAAGAATTTCAATTTCCAGTTTAATGGAATTTCAAACAATTATTAACAAGATTTTCTATTATGAGAAAACTCCTTATACCGATAGCAATTGGTTTGAAAAAGCAGTTTTAGTAGGAGATCCATCTCATTCAGGGCAAACTACAATTGATGTAAACCAAGAAATTGGTGATATGATTCTAAATTATAATAGCAATTTCGAATTAGATGAGACCTATTCAGGTAACTGGGCTAATGGCATTATATCAGGCGTAAATAATGGTGCTTCATATCTTAACTATCGTGGCTATATTGGCATGAGTGGATTTGACGTATCTGATATTGCAAATTTGAATAATGGACCTCAACTTCCTTATGCAATTATTTTAACTTGTGCTACAGGAACATATTATGCAGGAACATCTCGTACTGAAGCTTTCTTACGCGTGGGTACACCTTCAAATCCGAAAGGTGCAATCGGTTCAATTGGTGTTGCAACCAGTGGTACTCATACATGTTTCAATAATTCAGTAACTTATGGTATTTATCATGGTGTATTCAATGATGATATATTTAGAATGGGCGATGCGCTTTTACGTGGTAAACTAAATTTGTATGAAGCTTATCCTGATAATCCGGAAAACAAAGTTGATATTTTCTCATATTGGATAAATCTGATGGGAGATCCGGGACTTGATTTATGGACAAGAAATCCTGAAAACATGCAGGTAGAATATAATTCTAATATTGCGGTTGGAACAAATTATTTGGAAGTAAATGTAACAGATGAAAATGGATTGGCTATAGAAGATGCTTGGGTAAGTGCTGTTATGGGAGAAGATGAAATCTTCCAAACTGCATATACTGATGAAAACGGTAATGTATTATTGGAAATAAATGCAGATACTGAAGGCGAAATAATTCTTACAGTAACAAAACCAAATTATATTGCTCATTCAGGAACTATAAATGTTAGTACTGAAACATCTTTTGTAAATGTTAATAGTTTCAGTGTCGATGATTCAAACGGTAATAACGATGGTTATGCAAATCCGGGTGAAACTTTCGATATAGAGCTAACTTTAGAAAATCTTGGTTCAACAAGCGAATCTGATGTTGTTGTGGAAGTAAGTTCTGAAAATGAATATCTTACAATAAATTCTACAGAAGTAGATTTCGGGAATATCCCGGCCGGAGGAACAGCTACAGCAATAGTAAATGCTTCCTTAGCTGCTAATACTCCTGTAAATTATGATATTGAAGTAGATTTTGATATCGCAGGAAACTGGACAGATATGATACTTTTACCTGTTACGGGTATAAATATTATATTTAACTCAATATATACAGATTTTGAAGTTGGCCAAATAACATCATTTCCTATTGTTTTAGAAAATATAGGAACAATTGATGCCGAATCTATTGAAGCAACATTAGAATCAGCAAATGATTTTATCAATGTGACCGATAACTCAGGTTTTTATAACTTAATATTAGCAGGCGATACAGCTTCAAATGCTTCAAATACTTATACTGTGCAGGTAAATAACATTGTTCTTCCCGGTACGCAACATGAAATGATTTTACATCTGGAAAATGCTGAAGGTTTCCAACAAGATGTGAATTTCTTTATAGAAGTTGGTGAAGTTTCAGTAACTGATCCGCTTGGTCCGGACGCCGGTGGATATGTTTGCTATGATATGAATGATATAAATTACTATCAAGCTCCGGAGTATGATTGGATAGAAATAAATGATATCGGAACGGAAATAAATGTTTCAGACAATGGAAATCAAGGAGCAATTTCTGTAATCGATCTTCCATTTACATTCACTTTCTATGGGGAAGAATATAATCAGATAACTGTTTGTACAAACGGTTGGATAACTCCGGGAGTAACCGAAAGTAGAAACTATATGAACTGGCCAATTCCGGGTCCAGGTGGTCCATCACCTATGATAGCACCATTCTGGGATGATTTGATGTCTTCCGGCGGTGGTTTGTATTATTATTATGATTCAAGTAATAATTATTTTGTTGTTGAATGGGATAATTATAAAAACCAATACCAGCAATCTTCATCAGAAACTTTCCAAGTTATTTTATATGATGAAATGGCATATCCTACAGTAAGCGGCAATAGTAATTTTAAATTCCAATATAAAGAATTTAATAACGTGGATGCCGGTAGTTATGGTGGTGGAGTTTCTCATGGAGCTTATGCTACAATAGGTATTGAATCTCTTGATGGAAACACAGGTATTGGATATTCATATTATAATCAATATCCTACTGCTGCAATGCCACTTAGTAACGAGACAGCTATCTTCTTCACTGAATCGCCTGTTATGCTTGAGCAACCATATTTAGTGATCTCAGAGGTTAATTTAGCAAATGATACCAACATCTTAAGTGAAAATGAGAATGTAGAATTTGATGTTTTATTAAGCAATCTGGGAGAAAATCAGGCAACAGGTGTTTCTGCTGAACTTATCTCAAACGATCCATATATTACTATCAATAATGGTGAATCTGATTATAATGATATTTCTAATTCAATCTTAGCTGTAAATAATACTCCATTTGAAATTACAGTTGGTGACAATGTTCCAGATAACTATTCTGCTAGTTTTACACTTGTAGTAGAAACTGATTTAAATACATTTGAGCTACATTTTTCATTAGCAATTGGAAAGCCTGATATTCAATATAAATCAATCGCAATTTATGATGAAGATAATGGAATGTTAGATCCCGGTGAAACAGCCGATATAGTTGTTTCTTTTGAAAATATTGGATTAATTCCACTTGAAAATTCCATTATTGAATTAAGTGAAAATGATGCAAATCTAACGATAAACAATTCTGTTTTTGAAGCAGGAACAATTCCCGGTTTATCAATTGTTACCGGAATTTTTAATGTAACAGTTTCAGAAAATGCACCTATAGGTTTGGCTATTCCTGTGGTTGCAAATATTTCCGGTGCTGATGATTATAATAATGAATGTGAATTTTCTGTAGTTATCGGTTTAATGGTAGAAAGCTTTGAATCAGGTGATTTCAATAGCTTCGATTGGCAGTTTACCGGTTCAGCAAATTGGAATATATCAAATGAAGCTTCTGATGGTGAGTATTCTGCACATAGTGGAACAATTACTGATAATCAGCAAACAGGTATGGAACTTGCCTTAAATATTCCTAATAACGGATCAATTACATTTGATTATAAAGTTTCTTCAGAAGGTAATTATGATTTCTTAAGATTTTATATTGATGGATCAGAACAAGATAGTTGGAGTGGAAACCAAAATTGGGAAACAGTAACTTATGATGTAAATGCCGGAAATAGAACTTTTAAATGGGAATATACAAAAGATGGAAGTGTATCTTCAAATTCCGATTGTGCTTGGGTTGATAATATTATTTTCCCAGGTGGAAGTAGCGTTGCAGATATTGCATTTATCCAAGGAAATATTGAATTAGAAACAGGTGATGCTGATGTTGCTGATGTTACATTGCAATTTGGCGAAAATGTTGCTCATCCAAATGAAGACGGTTCGTTTAATATGCCTGTTATTCCTAGCATCAATAACCTTGTGATAACTTTAGATGGTTATCTTTCTCAAACAATAGAAAATATAGAGTTAGAAGCAGGAGATATCTATTCTGAAGATTTTACTCTAGTGGAAATTTCAACTTTAGGTGTGCCTACTAATCTCACAGTTACTGTTCAAGGAAGTTCTGCTATCTTGAATTGGAATGCACCCGCTAGCAGAAATTTTGATATTGGAATTGATGAAAAAACAGGTGAAGTAATTACGGTTACAAGAAACCTAATCGGTTATAGAATTTATCGCGATGGATATGCTGTGATTGATGTAGCATCTTCAGAAACGTCATATACAGATCAAGGTTTGCCCGGTGGTGTATATGAATATTATGTTACTGCTCTTTACAGCGAAGGTGAATCATTACCATCAAATATTGTAACTACAGAGCAATCTGATGCTGATGATTATATTCCAATGGTAACAGCATTAAATGGAAACTATCCGAATCCATTTAATCCTACTACAACCATTAGTTTTGATTTGGCAAACTCAAGTGATGTGAAATTAGAAGTTTATAATATCAAAGGTCAAAAAATTGTAACTTTGGTTAATGATAATTATATTGCAGGCAAACATTCAGTTACTTGGAATGGTAAAGATGCTTCTAATAGAAATGTTGCTTCAGGAGTTTATTTCTATAAAATGTCCACTAATGATTATGCCGAAATTAAGAAAATGATGCTCTTAAAATAGCATTGTAATAGATATCAAAGGTGCTCTATCATTTGCGATAGAGCACCTTTTTATTATCTGATGATTTACTATTGTTAACTATCTTACAAAAACCTGCTAAATAAATCTTCAAGCTGATATCTTCAATACCAATGGTTTAATAAAAAAAATAAATAGACAAATCCTAACAATTCTGATGTTTTAGATAGGTGTTTGAAACCAAAACGGTTTTAATGATTTTTTGTTTCAAGTAAGTAGATGCATATAAAATGTGGGATGTCGAAATAAAATTAGACTTAGGAGGTTAATAATGAGAAATGGAAAAATAGTTTTTATACTAATGGCATTTTTATTAATACTGACTTCCTGTACTAAGAAACCCGATAAACCTAAGGAACTTCTAATTTATTGCGGAATTACGTTGATCCAACCAATTATGGAGATAAAAACAATTGTTGAAAAAGAATATGATTGTAATATTCTGGTTACTAAAGGCGGATCAGGCAATTTATTAACATCACTAAAATTAAGCAAGATAGGCGATCTTTATTTACCTGGTTCCGAATCTTATATAAAGCAGTGTTACAAGGAAGATCTTATTGCTGATACAGTTTTTGTAGGCTGCAACAGGGCATCTATTATGGTGCAAAAAGGTAATCCGAAAAATATCTCATCTGATCTGAATAACTTCACAAATAAAGATTATGCGGTTGTAATTGGAAACCCTGAAAGTGGCAGTATTGGCAAAGAGACAAAGAAAATTCTAACCAAAAAAGGAATATACAAACAAGTTCTTGGTAATGTGTTATTTTTGACAACAGATTCCAAAGATTTATTCCGAGTTCTTAAAGATAAAGAAGCTGATTTAGTTATAAATTGGTATGCAGTTTCACAATGGGAGGAAAACAAAGATTATGTAACAGCAATAAAGATCGACGAAAAATATGCCAATAAGAAAAGATTAGTAATCGGATCATTAAAAACATCAAAATATCCTGAAATTGCTAAAAGGTTTATGGAAATTGCAGGAAGTAAAGAGGGAAAAGAGATTTTCCGAAAATACGGTTTTGGGCAATAGGAGATTATAAATGATTTCATCATTAAAAGATCCAATCCGAAGCAAAGTTGTTCTTATTGTTATCTTATCCATAACTTCCTTAATAATAATAACTATTTCCCAATTGTTCTTTTTTAAAGTATATGTTGGAAAGCTGGAAACTGAGATCAATAATCAAATTGCTAAATTGGAAATTGGTGAGTTAATTACAAGGAATATTAATAAAAGCCATCTGGAGATTACACATTTATTAAAATCATCAAACCCTTTATCATTTGATATGTACAAACAAAAAAATAATGAGATCTGTAATCAAACTTTAAAACTTCTTTCAATCCTTCAAAATGGGGGAGAATATAATTATATATATAGATTAAATTTAGCAAAACGTGATATGGGAAATAGAATAATCACCTACAAAAAACCTGCTGATGAAGGGATTGTATTGGAAGTAATTGATCTTCTTCCTAAAATTATGTCTATAAAAACAGGTTTTAAGGAACTCTTGGATATTCAAGAAAAAATTTCAAATCCTGAATTTGCAAGTGAAAAGGAACATCTTAAAAAAGAAGCTATTTACCAAGAAATGATGTTACATACTCTTTATGAAAGAGCAATCGAAGATATTAGTAAGATAATATACGAAGTTGATAAGAAGATCTATCATTTGAAGAAGCATAAGGAAAAGATAAGAGCAATTAATACGTATGTTTTTTTACTATTACTATCGTTTTTCTCAATAATTATTTTTGTTGTGTCGTTTCTATTAAATAAACAAATAAAGAGTATTCAAAATGAGAATAAAGAAAACACAGAACGTTTTAAAGCTTTTTCCGAAGCAACTTTTGAAGGTCTGTTTTTTTCCGAAAATGGTAAAATTTTTGATATGAATGACAAAGTGACTGATATTACCGGTTATACTTTGAAGGAAATACAGGATTATAGTAAAGCTGATATTATTGATGAAAAATGGAAGAAATTAATAACGGAGAATATGGAATCTAATTTAGAACTAGCTTACGATATAGTTGCTACCGGGAAAGATGGAGAAAAAATTAATCTGGAAATTAAAGGGAAAACTTTTAATTATAAAAACAAATTAATAAGAGTAGCCTCAATAAAAGATATTACTGCACGTAAGAAGGCAGAACAAGAGTTAATTAAAAGCAAAGAAAAATTCCAATCATTAACAGAGATAATGAAGGATGTAGTTGTAAGGATTTCCATAACAGGAGAATTATTGTATGTAAGCCCATCTATTGAACAATTCGGTGGTTATAATTACATTGAAGAGATTGGGAATCACTTTTCAAAATATTTAGCAGATCCAACAGACCTTCAAAGAGCATTAGAACTCTTTGAAGAAGTACAGAAAAATCCCAAGAGCGGTACTTTTGAATTTTTATTCAAACCTCGAAAAGGAAGGCCTTTCTTTGTTGAATTAACTTATAAACCGTTAATTAAATCCGGTAAAACATATGCAGTACAACTGATTCTACGTGATATAACAGAACGTAAACAAGTAGAAAATAAACTAAAGACCGGGAAAGAGCGATTAAAAATGCTGAATAAAATCATCCGTCACGATCTTTCAAATGATTTCATAGCAATCAATAGCGCTGTTAAAATTTTCAAATTAACAGGAGATAAATCTATGCTCGATGAAATTAGTAAGAAAATATCTCAGAGTCTTGAAACTATAAAGAGTTATCGAAATTACGAAACCTCTATTGATTCAAATAAGAATTTAGATATTATAGATCTTAAACAAATGTTTGGGAAAATAATATCTAAATTTTCAAAAGTTGATATTAATATCATAGGCAATGATAAAGTTTATGCTGATGATACATTAAATTCTGTTTTTTGTAATCTAATTTCAAATTCTATTACTCACGGCAAAGCTACCAAAATAGAAATTGAAATTTCTTCCAAAGATACTATTTGTGAAATCAAATATTCGGATAACGGGAAAGGTATTTCTGAGGAAATCAAAGATAAGATATTTGAGGAAGGTTTCTTTTATGGAGAATCTGGTCATACAGGCATGGGATTGCACATTGTAAAAGAAACAATGTCTTATTATAATGGTTCAATTTCTGTTATCGATAACCAAAAAGTTGGTGCACACTTTTTATTAAAACTGAATAAAGTAGTTTTACCGACATAATCGTATAATCTTCTAATGCACCTGTATTTAATCAAGATTACTTACACGTTTAAAAAAAATAATTTTTCTGAAAGAAAAAATAGATAAGCAGTTTAATAATTGCTCAAATAAAAAAAAGTGAGGTAAAGTATGAAGAAAATTGTTGTTTTGCTGATTTTAGCTTTGTTTGTTTCCCTTTCGGCAGAATGGGTGAGCGTAAATAATTCTACTAAGTTATTTGATGTAAATAGTTCAAGAGCGTTGGATGAAACTAACATTGATTTCCAACTTAACGGATATGAAATTAATTCAATAAATTATGAAGGTATAGATTATACACAGATTTCTTATGATAGAGAATCTGAAATTATAGCTGAGGGAATGCCTAATCTTCCAAGATTTACCAGGATGATTGCTATTCCAAATTATGGTGATGTGGAAATCTTAGTGAATGATTATAAAAGTGAGATAATTTCGGACGTTGTGGTTTATCCTCGCCAAGCTTTGCAAAGTGAGAGTTCTGAACCTGATAGATCTTTTAAGATAAATCATGAATACTATAATAATGGGGATGTATTCCCGGAAAAAATAGCTAAAGTGGGAACTCCCGCCATTTTCAGAGATTACAGAATTGTTTCGGTTACATTTAATCCTTTTAGATATAATCCTAAAACAAAAGAATTGGAAATTATATCTGAAATGAAGGTAACTGTAAGAACTATAGGTCAAGAAGGTGAAAATCAAAAAATTACAAATAGGAAAATTTCACGTTCTTTCCAAAAACTGTATGAAGCATCTATCTTAAATTATGATGCAATTTCATATAATAGAGATGAAGATTTTCAAACTCCGTGCTATCTTTTTATTACACCGAATAATACAGATTTAATGAATGCTTTGGATGAGCTGGTAGCTTGGAAACATCAAAAAGGTTTTGAAGTCCATACAGTAAGCACCTCCGAGACAGGGAGTACTAATACGGCAATCAAGAATTATATTCAAAATGCTTATGATACTTGGGAAAATCCTCCTGAATATGTTGTTTTGATTGGAGATGTTGGCGGCTCTTATAATATTCCAACATTTATTGAAAATTGGTCCGGCTATAATGGAGCAGGAGATCAACCTTATGCTCTGATGGAAGGTGATGACATTTTAGCTGACCTATCTTTAGGAAGATTATCGATAGATAATTTAGGTCATTTCTTAACAATAAAAAACAAAATATTGATGTATGAACAAGCTCCTTATATGGAATCTAATTGGTTTGAACGTGCAGTAATGGTGGGAGATCCATCTCATTCAGGTCCATCCTGCATAGACACTAAACAAGATATTACAGATATGATTATGCAGAAAAACCCAAATTTTGAAATTACCGAAGTATATAATGGTGGTTGGGCAAATGGGTTATCAGATGGAATTGATAGTGGTGTGTCTTATGCAAATTATCGTGGCTATATTGGTATGAGCGGATTTGACGTAGATGATATTGAAAGCTTGAACAATGGACCACAATTACCATTTGCAACAATTCTAACTTGTGATACGGGAACATTCAACTCAAGTTATGGCGAAGCACGTTCAGAAGTTTTTTTGCGTGCCGGAACTACATCTATTCCAAAAGGTGCAATCGGTTCAATTGGTGTTGCTACCAGTGGTACTCATACATGCTTTAATAATTGCGTTGATGCAGGAATTTATTATGGAATATTTAATGAAAATATTTCCAGGATGGGGGATAGTGTAGTTCGTGCTAAACTTCATCTTTATAATTCATATCCTGATAATCCGGCTAATAAAGTGGATATTTTTTCTTATTGGAACAATCTAATGGGTGATCCAGGTTTGGAATTATGGACATCTACACCCGAGGAAATGAATGTTACTTATGATAGTAGCATTAGTCTTGGAACCTATTTAGCTGAAGTTGTTGTAGAAGATAATGATGGGAATCCTATTGAAAATGCTTGGGTTTGTGCATTGCAAGGCGATGACGTTATTTTTGAATCAGGTATAACAGATGCTGAAGGTAAAGTGTTTTTACCTGTTCTTGATGGAGAAGAAGGTGCTATTCAATTAACTGTAACTGCTAATGGATATATTCCTCATTTGGGACAAATCAATATGGGCGGTGCTGCAAATAATGTAGCTGTGGATTTAGTTACAATTGTAAATGACGATAATAATGATGGTTTAGCAAATCCGGGTGAAACAATGGATCTGAATGTTACTTTGGAAAATCATAGTTCAACCGATTACTCTAATGTAATTGTGAATTTAAGTTGTGAAGAACCTCTTGTTGATATTCAAATAGATTCTGCTACTATTGATAATATTGAAGCTGGAGCTCAAGAAACTGCAGTTTTCTCAATTTCATTAAATGAAACATTATTGGGAACACAAGAAGTTATCTTAGATTTTGAAATTTCAGGAGAAGAATATCACTATAATTTACCAATTGCCGGAGCTGCGCTTTTAATTGAGCAAGTAAACACGGAAATTGATCCCGGTGGTCAAGCAAATCTTACTCTTACACTAAGAAATATTGGCTGGATAGATTTGGCTAATTCAAATGCAATATTAGTTTCGGATCATGATTTTATCTCTGTAATTGATGATCAAGGTGCATTTACTACAATCTTAGTAGGAGATACAAATACAAACACAAGCGATGATTTTACTATTAGCTGTAACAATAATTCATTACCCGGTGCTCAATATCCAATGCATGTAAATATTACAAACGCAGATGGGTTTAATCAGGAATTACATTTCTTTGTGGAAATTGGAGAAGTAACAGTAAACGATCCGCTTGGACCTGATGAATATGGATATGTTTGTTATGATAGCAATGATACCGGATATTATCAAGCTCCTGAATATGATTGGTTGGAAATTAATAATATCGGTACAAATTTAAATTTAAGTGATAATGGTAATCATGGTGATATTGCGACAGTAGATTTGCCTTTCACATTCAGATTTTATGGCGAAGATTATGACGAAATAACAATTTGTACCAATGGTTGGATTGCACCGGGCGTAGTGGAATCAGAATCATTTATGAACTGGTCGATTCCTGGTGCAGGTGGACCATCTCCAATGATTGCCGCTTTCTGGGATGATTTATTAACCGGTGATGTGTATTATCATTATAATAGTGCTCAAAATTTATTTGTCATTGAATGGGATGAAATGCAAAATCAGCATCAAGCCAGTTATCATGAAACTTTCCAAGTGATTCTGTATGATCCTGTTTATTATCAAACCACAAGCGGGAATGGAAATATTAAAATTCAATATAAAGAGTTTAATAATGTAGATAGTGGAAGTTATTCCGGTGGTGTTTCTCACGGAGCTTATGCCACAATAGGAATTGAAGACCAAACCGGTAGTTTTGGATTGGAATATAGTTATTATAATGAATATCCAACTGCTGCAATGCCACTTGAAGATGAAACAGCTATTTTCTTTACAGAAGCGCCGGTTCCACTTGAAGAACCTTTTTTGGTTATTGATAGCGTTGAGATACATGATGTCAATGGACAGGTTGATCATGGTGAAACCGTAGATTTTTCTGTTTTGATTAAAAATATGGGTGAGAATCCTGCAACTGATGTTTCTGCTACAATCTTTTCTGATGATCCTTATGTAACAATAAATCAAAATTCATCTGATTATAATGATGTATCTAATGAATTCCCGGCTAATAATCTTACATTATATAATATTACTGTAGCAGAAGATTGCCCTAATGGATATTCTATTCCATTTACAATAAATATTGAGACGGAGCAAGCAGATTGGGAATTAACCTTTAGTATCAATGTTTTTGCACCTGAACTATCTTTTGTAGGTCAATATATTGATGATGGAGATAATAATATCTTAGATCCGGGAGAATCTGCTAATTTGCTTTTGGTTTTTTCCAATACAGGTGGCACAAGCGCATTAAATGCTGTGCTAACTGCAACAATGGATGATGATTTTGTAACTTTGAATGCTACAGAATATGAAATTGGCAATATTTTGCCCAATACTACAGTTACTGCAATTTTACCAATCACAGCAGACGAAGATGTTGAAATAGGTCATATTGCAGAATTTGAATGGGATATTTCAGCAAATCTGGGAATAAATATTTCCAATACTTCCTCTATAGTTATTTCTCAAATTCCTGTTCAAATTGAAGAACATTTTGATTCTTGGCTTCCTACCGGTTGGACAACTGAAGGAATTGGTGGAAGCAATTGGAATAGTAGTAACAGCAATTCTGCCGGTGGAACAGCACCTGAGGCTTGTATGAGTTGGGCTCCACAGTTTAATGGGGAAGGTCTGCTAATTACCAATGTGATTAACTCTTTGGGATCTTCTATGTTAGTTCTGGAATTTAAACATTATGTTAATGATTTTGCAGGAAGTGAATATACTCTTGGTGTGAAATCTACAAGCGATGGAGGAGAAACATGGAATGATATCTGGAATATTTCTCCTACCAATAGTGTTCCACCTGAAACTATCGAATTGGAAGTAGATAATCCGGATGTTGGTTCTCAACAATTACAATTAGCTTTTTACTTGGAAGGTAATTCATATAATATCAATAACTGGTATATCGATGATGTAATAATTTCAGGCGGATCAGGTGGAGTTTTAGGTTATGCAAGTGGAAACATTAGTTTATCAGGTGATGGTGATCCTTCCAATGTTCAAATTAGCATTGATGGTTGGGCAACTCAACCGGATGAGTCAGGTGATTATTATTTGGCTGTAATTCCCGGTACCCATACTATAACAGCCAGTTTGCCCGGATATCAAACCTTTGAATCTGAGATTGAAATTATTGCAGGAGAAGTTACTGATTTTGATTTCCAATTGTTAGCATTGGAAGATATGGTGCCTCCATCTAATTTACAGGCTTTTGTGGATAACTGTTCTGTAACTCTTACTTGGGAATCCCCTTCAAGAAGTGCAACTTCCATAACATCTAAGAAAGAAAATAATTCAAATGCTCGTGCTGAACGTAATCACATAGGTTATAGGATTTATAGAAATAATATTGCCATAGAAGATATTTCTGATACAGCAACAACGGAATATCTTGATGCAGAATTGGTGAATGGAATTTATGAATATTATGTTACCTCAATTTATACCGAGGGAGAATCCATAGCTTCTAATTCGGTTGAAATTGAAATTATCTTAGATGACGCAGATGATTATATTCCGCTGGTAACAGCATTAAATGGGAACTACCCGAATCCATTTAATCCAACTACAACCATTAGTTTTGATTTAGCAAACTCAAGTGATGTGAAATTAGAAGTTTATAATATCAAAGGGCAAAAAATTATAACTTTGGCTGATGATAATTATGCTGCCGGACAATATTCAATTACTTGGAATG
>Ga0256842_1000293_pt1 | contig 43870 bp, 41 predicted proteins | sample 4559240metaG_FD_185973 | JGI IMG/M metagenome (GOLD analysis project Ga0256842, IMG submission 185973) | Hydrothermal vent microbial communities from Guaymas Basin, Mexico - 4559-240 | ecosystem: Environmental > Aquatic > Marine > Hydrothermal vents | place: Mexico: Guaymas Basin | collected...
AATTAAAATAAAAGTAAAAACATTCAAGATTTTAAGATAGAAATAGTTTGAAAAGCCGGCGTAGCTCAGGGGTTAGAGCAGCGGATTCGTAATCCGCAGGTCAGGGGTTCAAATCCCCTCGCCGGCTTGAAATTTAGAAATAATCAGTATTTTCAAAAACTCTTTCATGAAATTTTTAGTAAGAAACTAAAATTTCCATATTTAGCCGATAAGCCCCCTCTAAGAAAGGAATCTTACTTGTAACCGTGTTTTTTCATAACTCCTTTTTTGAAGTTTTTATAAGCCCTAAAAAGTCTTTTTTAAAAAAATTCTCTGGATTTTGTTTAATTCAGCTTCAGCTTGTCTCTTTTTAAAAGAATCTGGTATAGTGAAAATCAATATGAGACTTTTCAGCTAAAATTATAAGTACTCCAAAACCAAGAATTAAAGATGTGGAAAATTCTGTAAATCTATTAATTAGAGGAAATTTAAAGAAAATTATAAAGATATATTTCAAAATTCTGACAAAAGTTTTATAAGAAGAATAGAGGCGCAACATAGAAACGATTTTCTTTCGTTGTTTAGTAATAGTTTTTACAATAAAACTAAGAAAAATACTAATATACCAAAAATCAAATAAATTCGCATATCTGTGGTAACTCTTATAGATATTCTTTGAGAGGTAGAAAAAAACTTTATATGTTTGCTTGTTACATAACTCGTAAAAAACATTGGCTCCAATATACTTATTTTCTTCTGTTGTATATGTATATTTAGTTCCATTTACTTGTTCTCGAGCTATTGCAGATGGAGAAAATACTTTAAAAGGAATAATAATTTCACTCCCAGGATACAAAGAATTAATTTTAACAATAGAACCTTTTATTTTATATTGAGAAAGACTTTTAATTGTTTTATAATATTGAGGGATAGACGGAAGCATAGGTTTTGAGAAAAAAACAACTGGCAAAATAGGTATAACAGTAATATTTTTGATATGTGCAGAAGCACTTATTTTAACCTGAATTTGAAATACATCTCCTTTTTCAATCACTTGTTTGGCTGGATAATACTTCAATTTTGGATACAGCTAAACCAATAGAACAAAAATATAATGAATTGATAAGAAAATTTATTAAAATTTGACAAAAATGAGAATGTTCCACGTGGAACATCAATTATATAAACTAAAACCTACAAATAGGGCCTTTTGGAATAGAAGATTTTGATTGTTTTAAAATTCCAAAAATCATTACTATTGGAGTTATAATTATTATTAAACAATAAAACTTCAGTTAAAAAGAGCTTGTAGATTCATAAAAAACCAAAAATGATAAAAATAAGGATTTGGCTAAGCAGGGATTTGTATAACCAGCTAATAGCAAAATAGATAGAAATTTAAAAAATAATTTAAAAAGTAAATAAAATTTAAAAGTTGATAAGCATGGAATTTTTAAAACAATTAGGTTATAATAATTTTAAATATTAAAAAAATTATTTAGTAGGTAAAAAACTTGACCACCTTGGAGGCTTTTAATTTTGTAGAGGAACTTAATAGAAAAAAATATGAAGAATTTTCGGACTGGAGACTACTTTACATTAGAGAACTTGAAAGTTTGGTTGATTGCAATTTTCATACACCAGCCTAAAGTGTTCCACGTGGAACACTTTCATTTTTACAAAGTTTGTTTTTTAAGCTGTTCTTAAATTCTAAAAGGGGGATAAAATAGAAATATGTATATTGCAAGAAGACCAGTATTTGGACATTATGAGTATTCTTTAAAAGAATCTTATTATGAAGCACCATATTGGAAGAGCAGAACCATTTTAAATCTTGGTTCATCTCCAGAAGATTATATCATATATTACAGTGAGGTGGGTTTTTTTATTGATTTAGAAGAAACTCTTGAAAAATTAGGGTATAAAGTTGATCAATGGAAACTTGAAAAATTATTTTTCCGATTTTTAAATTCTGAAGCTAAGAGGATTATTACTCAATTCACTCGATCACAAGTTATTAAAATAAAAAGAAAAAAGGTAAATATAAAAGATTTCCATCCTTTTGATATAAAAAGAAGAATAGTTTTAAAATTTGGCATGTCAAACCCAGAAAAATATATGGACTATCCCTATCCTTTCTTGAGTGAGCTTTATGAAAAATCAAGAGATGAGCTGGAAAATTATTTTTGGAATCTGGAAGATAGCTTAAAGTTTAAAGAAAAAATAAGATATTTAATGATTATCTTTGGTTTGAATTATATTCCTTCTTGGTTTTCAGAAGAAGATATAGATAAAATGTTTTTAAATAACTTTTGCAAAATTTTAAAAGATGAAACTTTTAGAATGGGTATGGATACCGAAGAATTGCTGAAAACTTATTTCTGTAGATATATTTGGCTTTATTTCGATGCTATTCCTTTATTTAAGAGACCCAAAAAATTTCATTTCATAGACAATTTTAAAGAAAATGAAATATTCCTAAAAGCCTCAAATCTTTTAGGAATTTCTATTGAAATTCTTAAGAAAGCTACAAAAAAGGAATTATTTAAAATATATAGACAAAAAGCCAAAGAGCTTCACCCTGATAAAGGTGGTTCTCATGAAAGGTTTATCCAGCTTAAAAAAGTTTTTGAAGAACTATTAAAACTTAAAGAAAATTAGAAGAGGGGAGGAAGAGAGACAAGCTTTATCTCTCTTCCCCTTTTTAAGAGGTGTGGTATGAAGAGTTACGCTTAAAACTTAATCTGCAAAGTAAGTTGAACTCTTGATTCGTCATCTTTATTATCCTGATTTAAATGATCATAGTCAAGTAAAACCATATTTTTATGAGGTTTATCAAAATGATAGGCTAAGCCAACGATATATCTTTTACTTTCATCATTATCTTGATCGTCATTTGGATCAAAATAATCATATCTTCCTATTATACTGATAGGCAAACTTGAAAAAGCATAAGGTTTTAATTCTAAAAATAAAGAATAACCATCTTTATCATAATTATCATCTCCATTTAAATTGCCTTTTCCCCAATAATATTGAGCTGTAGTAGTAAAATATTCATGTTCATAGCTTGCAAAAAGAAGATTTACTTTCCAATCAGGAGGGTTATCAGCTTTATTCCCTTTACCACGAATTCCAAAGTAGGAAATTTGGAATCCAGGTAAAATCTCAGGTAAAGGTCTAATGGTAATTCTTGCTTCTATAGGTTTATTATTATTTTTTTCTCTGCCATGGTATCCAGCACCATTATATATTCCTAAAGCAATACTACCATAACGTCCAGGATAATGAGAATTAACATGCTTTTTATACCACTCAGGCATTTCTCCTCCAAGAAGTGCCATAAAAGTAGCTCCAAAATCTGCTGAATTGTAAATATGATTCCTTTCTGTAAACATTGTATCCTGGCATCTAAAAAAATTAACATGTTCTTCAAAATCAAGCCATGGGAAATGAACCTGCCCAAATTCTAAAGTAGGTTTAGTTAAAAATCCTATATCAGGAAATTTAAATTTTCCAAAAATATATTTTGTTCTTACTACTATAGAACCATCTAAATTACCAGTATCCTCGTTGGCTTGAGTAACATCAAAAGTTACATGAGCATCAAACCAAGGAGTAATGCTTTTGGTAAATCTTACATAACCTCTTTTTATAGCTATTTTGCTTTTGTAATCTGGACCGTTTTGTGTCCAGTTTTGATAAGAAATATACCATAATCCATTTATTTTAAGACCTTTTAATTTTTTAATTATGTCCTCTAAATCTTTGTTTTTTTCTGAAATCTCTTTTTTTGTTTTTTCAATCTCTTTATCTATAGCTTCTATATCCTTTTCCTTAGCCATTAACTTTTTTTCTTTATCTTCTAATATCTTGAGCAATTGCTTAATTTCTGCTTTTTTGGCATCATATTCTCTTAACAAAGCTCTTAATTCCTCTATTTTAGCATCTAATTGTGCTTCTTCAGAATAGACAATGTTTTTAGTTTGAGATGTTTTTAATTGAAAATCTTCAGCTAATCCAGAAGAAACAGTAGATCCTATTAAACCAGCCGAAAAAAATAGGGTTAAAGCCTTACTGATTTTTCTTTTAAACATATTTCCCCTCCTTTTTAGAGATTTTTAACAATTAAAACTGGATTTATTTTAAAATAAAAAATTTAAAAAAATTTAAAATTTTTTTTAAATTTTGGTTAAAATTATGTAAAATTTTGGTTAAATTTTAAATCTTTTTAAGATCCACCTTGTAAAAATATACTAACAATTTTATAATTAAAAATTAAATTCTTAATCAGGAGGAATTATGAAAATAGATGAGGTTAAAGTTTCAGATGTAATGAACAGACAATTGATAACTGTTCCTATGGAAGCAAATTTTAGAGAAATACTTGAAACTTTAAGAAAAGAAAAAGTTCATGCTGTCCTTGTATTATCTCCCACTGGTGAACTTGCAGGAGTTGTTAGTCAAACTGATATTATAGAAGCTTTATTAAAAGATGAAGAAAAAGTTTTTTCTTTAACAGCTGAAGATTTGATAAGTCCAAATGTTTATACTATAGAAGGGAATGCCTCTTTGAAGCAAGCTATAGATAAAATGTTAAAATACAAGATTCACAGAATACTTGTAGTTTCAGAAAAAGTAGGAAAAACAGTTCCTGTAGGAATTTTATCTGCAACAGATATCTTAAAATTTTTGGACAGAGAATCTTATTTAGTAAGATAGAAATGATGATCTTTATCCAGATAAAAATTAAGCCATGATGAGGTTTTATAAAGAGCCCAATTTCTTGGAGGAACAAAAGATATTTTAAAAACTTGATTTAACTTTTTAGCTTTTTTAAGTCTTTCATAAGCTCTTACATAGACACAGATTTTCTTTCTGGGATACACTTCACAATAACCATTCCAACTCCCTCCACAAGGTCCATTAACTAAAAATTTGGCACATTGGCTTTGAGGACATAAATAAGCAACTTCTGGTAAAAAGCAATCTCCACATTCCTGGCAATTAAAAAGAAGCTTTTTAAAAAAATATTCTGTGCGAGTGAAAAGATTTTTAATTCTTTCGTGACGATCTATAAATAAAGCCAGTTTTTTTAATTGTGGATAAATAGGGCTGGTTTTAGAAAAGAAGAGATAATGTAAAACATCATAAAGTTTATATCTAAAAATTTGAGAAGAGACCGGACTTTCTTTTTTATTTCTATTAAAAACTTCATATAAGGAATAAGGTTGAGAAACACCTTGATTTTTTGGAGAGATCCCAAAAAGTTTATCTAATTCAGGTTTTTTAGCCAAATAATTATTAAATTTTTCTAAAAGTTGCTGAAATTTTTCTAATTTTAAAGGAAGTCCGCATAAATGAACACCTTTATATCTTAATTCTTTAACTAAATACATAAATTTTGCCAAAGAATCTATAGGATCAAGGACATTATAAAAATCATCTCTAAAATAAATACCCGGAATATTATTATTTTTAAAAATTCTGGCTATTTTTTCATTTACATAAAACAAACCTGCTAAAATGGGAAGCTCTTTTAATTTTTTATCATCTTCTGGATTATAAATAGAAGGATCTTGTAGATATTCTGCAAATAAACGAGTAAACCCTAATTTGATAATTCCTATGAAATCTGCAAAACCCTGAGGATGAAAACCTACTTGTGTAATAAAGAAATAAGCTTTGGCTTTAAATTTTCTGTAAAATTTTACATATTGCCAGAAAAGCTCTGCAGGAAGAATTTTAAAAGGGTTAACAATAGCACCTTTATAAAAAGGAATAGGAGCAAGTTTAACTCCCCCACCTGGAGCCCAGGAAGGAAGTTCTATACCTTTTTCTATTTCAGTAATTAAATAAAGCAAACTTACAGCATCTAAATCAAAAACAGGTTTTGCCTTTCCAAAAAAGCCGTATCTTGGATAATCTCCTGTCATAATTAGTAAATTATGAAGTCCCTCTCTATCCAAAGCAAAAAGTTTGCTTTCTATAGCATTTCTATTTTTATCTTTACAAGAAAAATGAACTATAGGTATAAATCCCATGGTTTTCAAATCATTGCCTAATACTGAAGGAGTTAAAGCAGGATTTCCTCCTGCATTATCAGTAATAGTGAAGACCTTGATAGGTAAATTTTCCTTAGAAACTTTAGAAATAAAATTTATAATATCTTTATATTGTCGTGTTCTTGTACTTCTTGATGGGACAAGTTCAAAGGTTATTACAAATTCAGAAGAATTAAAAAGTAAGGCTAATTCATTTTTTTGTTGATTCATAATTTAAAAATTAATTTCAAAAATAAAAAAAGGGTTAGGTTGTTAAAAATTTATCAAATAGTTGGAAATAAGTTAACAAACATCTTAAAATCATAATAAAAAAATAAAAAAGGAGTAAAAATGGAAAAAGTAAAAATAGCTATTATAGGAGCAGGCCCAGCAGGCATAGCTTCTGCTATAGAAGCTAAAGCTTCTAAAATAGAACCTGTGGTTATTTTAGAAAAGAGTGATCAAATTTGTTATACAATTAACAAATTCTATAAACCTGGAAAAAGGGTTGATGCTAATTTTAAAAGTGCAGGTATAAAACCCATAGGACTTTGTTCTTTTGAAACAGAAACCAAGGAAAAATTTTTAAAAAGAATAGAAAATTGGACAAAACAATGGAATTTAGATATTAGATTTAAGGCAGAGGTTACTAATATAACTAAAAATGGAGAAGGATATGATATTTGGATTAAAGATAATCCTGAAATTTGGGCTGAATTTGTAATTATTGCTATAGGAATTTTTGGCACTCCCAGAAAACCTTCTTATCCTATTCCTTCTGAAGTAAAAAACAAGATTTTTTTTGAACCTCCTCAGCAACAATTTGAAAATAAAAAAATTTTAGTTGTAGGAGGAGGAAATACTGCTGCAGAAGTAGCTTATAGTTTATGTGATAACAATGAGATTTATATTTCTTACAGAAGACCTCAATTTTTTAGAATTAATGAAACCAATTTAAAAATACTAAATGAAAAAGCAAAACAGGGGAAGATAAAATTTCTTTTAAATACAGATATTGAAAAATTAGAACCTTTTGATGATAAAATAAAGGTATATTTTAAAAATAATAAAGAAGATATTTATGATTATATTATTTATTGCTTAGGTGGATCTACTCCTAAAAGATTTTTACAAAAAATAAGAATACAAATGGATAACAAGAAGCCCTCCTTAGATGAGTATTTTGAGACCAACTTGCCCAAGGTTTTTTTAGTAGGAGATATAGCAGTAGAAAAAGGCAATATTATGAAAGCCTTTAATACTGCACACATTGTAATAAAAAGAATTAAAGAAAAGTATTTAAAATAAACAGGTTATTTAAACAAGGTGATTATTAATATACCTAAAAGCATAAAAATTACAGAGAAAAGTCTGATTAAAAAATAACTTTCTTTAAATATTAAATATCCCAAAATTACAGCAAAAAGTATACTTGTTCTTTTTAGGGCTATCATATAAGCTGTTTCTATATGACTTAAGGCTATCATGTGGCAAAAACACATAAGTGCCTGAGTGATACCTACCAGTAAAATAGCATTTTTATATCTTTTGATAAAATCTAAAATTTTTATTTTATAAAAAATTTTTATTACTAAAGTTGCAAAAACTCCCAAAAGAGAAAAATAAAAAGAGGCAAACCAAACAGGATTAGTTAATAAAAGCCCTTTTTTACCAAGAACAGATGTTATAGAATAAATAAAAGCCACTTTAAGTAAAAGCAAACTTCCTTTTTCTTTTTTAATAGCCTTTATAGGAGATAACCAACCCTCTTTAATAGAGGGAAGATTGATACAATAACTTCCTAAGACTATCAAAAGAATACCCAAAGCTCCTAATTTAGAAATTTTTTCTCCCAGAAGGATATAGCCTGTTAAAATAATGAATATGGGAGTAAAAGAAAGGAAAGGAAGACTTAAAGAAAGAGGAGAAATCTGGATTCCTTTCATATAAAGAAGCGTTGCTATAATTTCTAAGATTAAAAGAATTGAAACTGTAAAAACAAAATTAGAAGAAAAATAAAAAAAACAATTATGTTTAAGGGTTAGATAAACAAACAAAGGGAAAAGAAAAGGCAAACTACCCAATGTTCTTGCAATTACCATATAAGGAGAACCCAGAGAAGATAGAAATTTTTTATTTAGAGCATCACTTAAAGCTACAAAAAATCCGGCTAAAATAGCAAAGAGAAAATAAAGCATAATTTATTTGAGATCCTTTAAAGGACATTTTTCACATATTGGAGTTTTCTTTTTACAGTAATTTTTACCACAAGCTACAAGCAAAGCATGATATTCATTAAAAAGCTTGGGATCAGGTGGTAGATTTTCCATAAATAATTCTTGTATTTCATCATAAGTTGATTCTTCAGGAATTAAATAATGGCGATTTAAAATTCTATAGGTATAGGTATCAACTACAAAGACAGGAAAATTACCAGCATAAAGTAAAATACTGTCCACAGTTTCTTTCCCCAGTCCTCTTAAATTTAGCAATTCTTTTCTTATTTCATTAAGATTCTTGGAAAAAAGCTTTTCCAGATTTCCTTCATAATTTTCTACTAAAAATTTTATAAATTCCTTTAACCTTTTAGCTTTTATATTGTAAAAACCAGAAGGTTTTATAATATTTGCCAATATATTTAAAGGTAATTCATAGAGCTTAAAGGGATCCAGTAAATTTTTTTCTTTTAGATTATTTATGGCTTTTTCTACATTTTTCCAACTGGCATTTTGAGTAAGAATAGCACCTACACAAACTTCAAAAGGTGTTTCAGCAGGCCACCAGCCTTGAGGACCAAAATGCCTGAAAAGTCTGTTATATATTTCCTCAAGAATTTTACTAATATCTTTCATACCTCATCTTTTAATCTTATTACCTCTGTTCCTGAAGGTAGATCTATAACCCAGAAGCCGAGCTGATGAAGTTCATCTCTTATTTGGTCAGCAAGAGCATAATTTTTTTCTTTTTTTGCTTTTTTTCTTAATTCTATTTTTTCAAGTATTTCTTTATCTTTAACCTTTTCAGGAAATCTTAGAACTTTAATAACTTTGTTTAATATTCTTAAACTTTTAAAAATTTCTTCTTTAAATCCCTCAGGTAAACCAATTTTAAAAAAGGGATAAATTTTTTTAAAAAAGGTTATTAACTCCGAAATAGCCACAGGTGTATTTAAATCTTCTTTTAAAGCATTTTGCCAATTTTGATTAAATTCTTTTAAAAATTTCCAGGGCTCTTCTTTTTTTTCTGAAATTTCTGTAGCAGCTCCCAAAAGAGCTATATATTTGTCAATTTTTTCTAAAATTTTTTTGCTTTCCTCAAGACCTTTCCATCTAAAATTAAAAGGATTCCGATAATGAGTTCTTAAAAAATAGAACCTTAAATCTCTACCTGAAAATCCTTTAGCCTTAAGATCATCTATAGTGATTTTGTTTTCTGAAGAAAGTTTTTTTTCATTATAAAAAACCAAGCCAGTATGTATCCAATATTTAGCAACCTCCTTTCCTGTTAAAGCTTTTACTACTGCTCTGGTATTTTCATGATGAGGAAAGATAAGATCATTACTGCTGGTAAAAATATCTATTTCATTTCCTAAGTATTTCAAAATTAAAGTTGCACAATGAATATGCCAGGTCGGTCTAACTTTTCCAAAAGGAGTATTTATAAAATAGCCTTTTTTTAATTCTAAAATTTGAACTCTTTTTAATAAAGCAAAATCAAAGGGTTCTTCTTTATCATATTCTTCTACATCTATGGTAGCACCGGGTTTAAGATATCTTAAATCTATTTTAGAGAGCTGTCCATAATCTGGAAGTCTTGAAATATCAAAATAAAGACTTGAATATTTTATATAAGCCATATCTCTCTCTAAGATTTTCAAAGCAACTTCTTTCATATCCTCTAAATGTTCACTCACCTTGGGATAGAAATCAGCTTTATCAATTTTAAGCCATTCTAAATCTTGATAAAATCCTTTTTCTATATCAGAGGTATAATCTTTTAAATCAATCTCTTTTTTTAAAACAGCTTTTATAGTTTTATCATCAAAATCAGTAAGGTTAATTACATGTTTTACCTGATAATTTTTTAGTTTTAAATAATTTTTTAGGAGATCTACAGTAAGAAGTCTTCTATAGAGTCCTATATGGGGTTTAGCGTTTAAAGTGGGTCCACAGGTATAAATTTTAACCTCTTTATCTTTTAAAGGTCTGAAGATTTCTCTTTTTCCTGAGAAAGTATTAGTAAGAATAAGATCGGCTTTTTCTGTAGAATCTATTTTATCCAAATCAAAACTCCATAAAGGTGTAGATAGATATCTTTCACCTCCATCTGGAAAAATTACTACTATAAGTCCTTTGTCAATTTCTTTAGCAATTTTTAAAGCTCCTGCCAGAGCAGCGCCAGAACTAATTCCTACAAAAATACCTTCTTCTTTTGCCAGCCATCTTGTCCAGTAAAAGGCCTCTTCATCATCTATATTTATAATTTTGTAAAGAAGTTTTTTATTATAGATACTCGGAGGATAGGATTCCTTCATATTTTTTAAGCCTTGAATTTTATGCCCAGGATTAGGCTCAACTCCTATAACTTTAAAAGGTAGATTATTATCCTTAGCATATTTTGCTATACCCATCGCGGTTCCAGTGGTTCCAAGTCCACACACAACATACGTAACTTTTCCTTCTGTATCTCTCCAGATTTCAGGTGCAGTAGTTTGATAATGGCTCATCCAATTAGCAGGATTATTAAATTGATCAGGACAATAGTATTTATCTGGATATTTTCTTATTAATTCATATACAGCCTCTATAGCACCATCTGTTCCTTTTTCAGCAGGGGTTAATAAAATTTCTGCACCATAAGCCTGCATAATTTTTCTTCTTTCAATAGAAGCAGCTTCAGACATAGCAATCATACATTTATAGCCTTTTACTGCACAAACTAAAGATAAGCCTATACCTGTATTACCACTGGAAGCCTCTATGACTATCTTTTCAGGAGTTAAAAGCCCTTTTTTTTCAGCATCTTCAATCATAAAAAAAGCAGGTCTATCTTTAATAGAACCTCCGGGATTTAAACTTTCCAATTTGCCAAAAATTTCTATAGAAGACTTGACTTTTAGTTTTCTTAGTTTAATTATTGGAGTATTACCAATTTTTTGCAAGATATTATGAAATTTCATAAAATCCTCTTCAAAGTTTTAATTGCTTTATTTTATATCACTTTATTTACTTGCCAAGTAAAAGCTTTTGCTTTTTCTTTTATTTATATATTTCCTCATAGATTTATTTATTTAAAAAATAAAACCTATATTATTCAAAAAAATGATACTTTGGTTGATTTAGCGGTAACTTTTGAAGTAGGATATTATCATTTAACTCTTGCTAATCCAAAAATAGATCCTTGGGTACCCAAGCCCAAAAAGAAGATCATTATTCCCTATCAAATCCTTATTCCTCAGGAATTCTCTAAATATTTTCATTCCAAATCTTATATAATAATTAATCTTCCCGAAATGAAGCTTTATTATTTTAGATTTCCAAAGTTATTCGTTTTTCCTATAGGGGTAGGAGATGTAGGGAGATTACCAGATCCAGGTATTTATAAGATTATTAAAAAGAAAAAAGATCCTTTTTGGTATCCTCCACCTTCTATAAAAGCAGAAGATCCTACTTTGCCTGATGTAGTTCCTCCTGGACCAAACAATCCTATGGGTAAATATGCACTTTATTTATCAAGAGGACTGTATGCCATTCATGGCACCAATAAAATTTATAGCATAGGAAGACGAAGTACACACGGCTGCATACGTCTTTATCCTCAGCATATAAAATTTCTCTATAATAATGTTACTGTAGGAACTACTGTGCAGATTGTTTATGAACCTTATAAACTTGCTGTGGAAAATAAAAATATATACATTCAAGCTTATAAAGATATAGGAAAAAGAATTAAACATCCGATTTTCTATATTATTAAAAAATTGGACAAATTGATAAAACATCAAAATTATCAAATTAACCTTTTAAAACTGGAAAAAATTTTGAAAAATCCAGATGGTTTGATTTATAAGATAGGCAAAATTAAGTGAAGATTAATCTATTTTCCGAAACCTTTTAGGGATTATGAAAAAAGTTAAAGCTCTATCTTCAGTTTCTTCTAATAAACCAGCTTTATAAATACTTTTTAAAGCTTCAATGTGAAGTTTATGATGAGAACAATCAGCTTCTATTTCAGCAATTAAAGGATATCCCAGAGCATAAAGATCTCCTATTATATCTAAAATTTTATGCCTTACAAATTCATCAGGTCTTCTTAATCCTTCAGGATTTAAAATCCCTTTTTTATCTAAAACTATAGCATTAGATAAATCTCCTCCTTTTAAAATACCTTTCTTTTTTCTTTCAAAAAGAATATCCTTAAAACCAAAAGTTCTGGCAAAACAAATTTCATTAAAATAGGTTCTGGGATTGACCTCTATAATAAAACTTTGTAAACCTATTAAAGGATGATTAAATTTTATAGATGCATTTATTTTTAAAGTATCAGAAGGTTTAAAAGTTATACTGCCTATACCATTTTGATAATGGAAAGTTTTTTTTATTTTCAATTTTTTCCGGGGAGCAAATAAAAATCTATATCCTTTTTCTTTTATTTTTTTAGCCCAAGGATAAGAAGATCCATCTATAAGAGGAATTTCTTCTCCATGAACGCGAATGATGGCATTATCTATTTGAAATCCGTGTAAAGCTGATAAAAGATGTTCTACCAAATAAATAAAATGTTCTCCATCTGTAACTGCAGTAGCTCCATCAAGCCCTATAACATTTTCTATTTTTAAAGGTATAACAGGTTTGGAGGGTAAATCCTCTCTTATAAAAATTATGCCTGTATTTTCTTCTACAGGCTCTATTTCAACCTTTATATTTTTCCCACTAAAAATACCCTTATCTTCTAAAACTATTTTATCAGCTACAGTTCTCTGATATTCCATATACCCTTTTCCCTTAGACAGAATTTCTCTAAAAAAATTTTAAACAAATTGTATGCCAGTTTTGATCTTAAAGATTAGCCAAATTTTAAGGAATTTTTAAAAATATACAAGTGTTAAATAAAGTTTACAACTGTGTAGAAAATTACACACTCAATCTAAGGTTATAATATTATCATTTAAAATAACCTTTTTTACTCTACCTTTGAGTTTTTTATTTAAAAAAGGGGTATTTTTGCTTTTAGATTTAATAAAATTTTCTGTTAAGATGTAATCTTCTTCAGGATCTATAATAATAATTTCAGCTGGAGCCTCTTTTTTAAAGCAAGGTGGTTCTATTCTTATTACTTTAGAAGGATTTGTTATTAAATATTTTGCTAATTGTAAAGGAGTTAGGTAACCATCTCTAACCAAATTTAAACTTAAAGGTAATAATAATTGTAACCCTATCATACCTGGAGAAGCAAGTTCAAATTCTATTTCTTTTTCAAGAGAACTATGAGGAGCATGATCTGTAGAAATAATATCTATTAATCCTTCTTTTAGAGCCTCTTTTATAGCCTGAACATCTTCTTCAGTCCTTAAAGGAGGATTTACCTTAGCAAGAGTATTATAATTATCCACTTCTTTTTCGGTTAAAGTAAAATAATGAGGGCAAGTTTCTGCTGTAAAAGGAATTCCTTCGTCTTTAGCCCATTTAAGAAAGGGAATTACTTCCTTGGTTGAAAGATGAGCTAAGTGAACAGATTTTTGAGCTTCCTTAGCCAGAATTAAATCTCTAATTACAGCTATTACCTCAGCAGAAGGAGGTTTTCCTTTTAATCCTAATTTAGCTGAATATATTCCCTCATTAATTTGACCTCCTTGAGATAAATTTTGATCTTCACAATGAGAAATAACCGCTAGATCAAAATGTTTAGCATAAAATAAAGCTCGTTTCATTATTTCAGAATTTTGGACCCATTTTCCATCATCAGAAACCCCCACAGCACCTGCTTCTTTTAATCTTCCAAATTCTGTAATCTCTTCGCCCTTTTGGCCTTTAGTAATACATGCTATAGGATAGACTTTTACATAACCTTTTTCCTTACTTTTTTTAACAATATAAGAAGTTACTTCAGGAGAATCATTAGGGGGATTTGTGTTAGGCATACAAGCCAGTCTTAAAACCCCACCATACAAAGCTGCTTTGGTTCCTGATTCTATATCTTCTTTCCATTCCTCTCCAGGATCTCTTAAATGTACATGAATATCTACCAATCCTGGTAAAACCCATAATCCCTTTGCTTCAATAATTTTAATGGCATCATTAATTTCAATATTTTTATCAAACCCTACAATTTTTCCATTTTCTATTAGAAGATCACCTTTTAAATCTATATTTTGAGTTGGATCAATAATTCTACCATTTTTAATAAGTAACTTCATAAGTTTTTTCACCTGTAAGTAATTTTAATAAAATAGCCATTCTAATAGCTACACCATTTTCTACCTGATCTAAAATTACTTGAAAAGGATATTTTTCAAGTTCAGGAGAAAGCTCAATTCCCCAATTAATTGGGCCAGGATGCATAAGTATAGCTCCGGGTTTTATAATATCCAAATACTGGGGTTTTAATCCAAAAAATTCATAATATTCTTGAAAACTTGGAATAAGAGCTTTTCCGTGTCTTTCTTTTTGAATCCTTAGAGCTATTATTACATCAGCATCTTTTATAGTTTTTCTTAAATTATAACAAATTTTGAAAGTTTTTTCTGAAAGTCTAAAATAGGATTCCTCTTTTGGATCCGGTAAAAGTGGGGCTGGACCTGTAACATAAACAGATGATCCCATTTTTTGGAAAGCCAGTATATCAGAATGAGCCACTCTGCTATGTTTTATATCCCCAATTATAGTCACTTTTAAATCTGATAAAGTTCCAAGTTTTTCTTTTACTGTAAGAAGATCTAACAAAGCCTGAGAAGGATGTTCATGTGTTCCATCTCCAGCATTTACAATAGGAACTTTGCTATGTTTAGCTATGAAATGTGGAGCACCAGCTAAGGGATGTCTTATTATAAATAAATCTGCTCCTATAGCCTCTAAATTTTTAACTGTATCTAAAAGGGTTTCTCCTTTTTCTATACTTGACCCCTTAGCAGTAAATGCTAAGGTATCAGCTGATAAAACTTTGGCTGCTCTATCAAAAGAAAATCTTGTTCTTGTAGATGGTTCATAAAAAAGATGAATAATCAATTTACCTCTTAAAGTAGGTACCTTAGGAATAGGTCTATATAAAATTTCTTTTAAATTCAAACCCAAGTTTAAATACTCTTTTATTTCTTCTTTTGATAAAGAAGCTATATCTAAAAGGTGATTTTGTTTTAAAGCCATAAATATTCCTTAATATGGTCTAAAGCTTCTTCAGGAGTATCAACAATTTTAAACAATTCTACATCCTTAGAAGAGATTTTATTGTTGGGGATTAAATAATCTTCCATCCATCTATAAAGTGTATTCCAATACTCTCTATCTATTAATACTATTGGCACAGGTTTAATTTTTTTAGTTTGAACTAAGGTTAAAACTTCAAACATTTCATCCAGAGTTCCAAATCCTCCTGGGAAGAAAACAAAAGACACAGAATACTTTGCCATCATAACCTTTCTAACAAAAAAATATCTAAATTCCAGCTTTATATTAGCATATGGATTAGGAGCCTGCTCTAAAGGTAATTTTATATTAAGACCTACTGAATATCCCCCAACCTCTGCAGCACCTTTATTAGCAGCTTCCATGATACCAGGACCACCACCTGTAATAACTGAAAAACCCGCTTTTACAAGAAGTTTAGCAAGTTCTTCAGCTTTTTTATAATCTGGATGTTCAGGAGGTGTTCTGGCTGAACCAAAAATTGTTACTCCAGGATAAACTCTTGGTAAAACTTCAAAACCTTCTACAAATTCTGCTAAAATTTTAAATAATCTCCAAGACTCCTTTGCAGCTAAGCCTTCTAAAACATATTGTTTTTCTTCAAAAAGTCTACCATTAAAAATTTTCTCCATAAATTAAACTCCTTCTAAAACTTCTTTTAAAAATTTTAAAGAATTTATATCAAAAAGCAAAAAGAATTTTAAAAAATCTTCCGCAATTTTTAAAATTTTAGTCTTATTTTTTCTGTTTAAATCCATTCCTTTTTCTAATTCTAAAAAATTTAATTTATTTAATGGCATTTTAATTAAAATTCTTAAAATCTCAAGGATGTTAGCTTCTAAAATTTCACATCTATCATCTTTGCATTTATAGCATAATAAACCTCCTTCTGGAATAGAAAAATAAAAAATCTTTTTAGGTTCATATCCACACTTTACACATCTAAACAATTCAGGACACCATCCTAAAAATTTTAAAAAGTTTAATTCAAAATAAGGTTTTAACCATATAAAATTGTTGTTTGTTTCTACCAAATTTATAAAACTCTTTACAAAATTAAAAGTTTTTTCTCCACCTATAGAACTTATTTTTGATAGTATTTCCCCTATATAAGATAAAAAAATATATTTTTTATAATCAATTCTTATATTTTCAGGTAAAAAAATAAAATCAGCTTTTTCCAGAATAGGAAGTTTTCCTTTTGAAGTTTTTCTTAAATGAGCCTTTATAATATTAAATTCCTCAAGCAAATTAACAAATCTTTTACGACTTTTTCGTGCACCTTTTGCAATAGTCCAAAATTTCCCTTTTGGAGTAAAGAGTTCTAATAATAAATCTATTTCTCCTAAATCTTTTTTAGAGATAATGATAGCTTCTGTAGAAAAAAACATTTATAGCTAAAGAAAGATTTTGATATACCTTTTTTCCTGAAGATCTTTAATCCATTTTTCTATATAAGCTTGAGCTTTTTTCTCAAAAAGTTTTTTATAAAGTTTGGGCTTTAGTTTTTCAAAAGAAGGAGGTTTGTTATAACCCTTTTTAAGTAGTTTAATTATATAAAAATTATTGTTAATATTTATAGGTTTAGTTATATCTCCAGATTTTAAATTTTTTAAAGTTTCTAAAATTTCCGGAGCCAGTTCTTCCTCTTTAAATGCTTCATTTTTAATAAATTTTAACTGGTTAGGATAAGTTTTAACAATTTCTTCTAAGGACACACCTTGGTTTATTTCCTGATAAATTTTATTAGTAAGATCTTTATTTTTAACAATTAAAATAGATATCCAATATTTATAATCTTTATCATCATAATTTTTAATAGCTTCTTTATAAGCTTTTTTAAGCTCTTCATCTGTAATTACAACCTTTTCTTTTACCTGTAACTGAACCAATTTTATTTTTAATAATTTATCTTTTAATTTTTGTTTATAATCTTGTAAGGTTAATCCTTGCTGTTTTAAAATTTCTTTAAATTTTTCTTGTCCTAAGGATTTTTTTTCAGCTTCTAAATATTTTTCAACTTCCTCATCTGTTACAGTTAAATTATATTTTTTAGCTTCTAATCCTATAAGAGTATCCTCTACCCAGTCTTTTAAAACCTTTTTTTGTATTTCTTTTTTTAATAGTTCCTTTTCTTCAGGAGGCATATCAGATTTTAAAAATTTTTCAAAATAGGGTTTACACAGCTTGTTTAATTCATAAAGAGTTAAAAATTTATCACCTACTACAGCTACAATTTTATTAACAACCTTTGTAGCAGGGAGAAGATCAATCCAAAATAATATAAAAAGAACTACTACAAAAATCAATTTCTTAAACATGATCTTATTCTTCAGAATCTACACCAAGAGTAACATAATATCTACCTTTGGGAGTTCGGATTCCCAACAAAACTTTTTTAGACTTTAAAGAAGGTTTTAAAGCTTCATAAAAATCTCTTAAATTTTTAATTTTTTTGCCATTTACTTCATCTATTACAAGTCCTGGAGATAGACCAGCATAATCTGCAGGAGTTTCAGGAAGTATCTCTTTAATAATAACTCCTTGGGTACTTCTAAGTCCCAATTTATTAGCTATTTCTGGAGTTATTTTTTCTACTACCAATCCAAAATCTTCTAAAAGTTTTTGCAATTTTTTAAATTCAGGTTTAGAAGTGAAGAATTCTTTTTTTGGAGATTCTATTCTAACTTTTAACTGGATCTTTCCCCCATTTCTTATAACAGTTAAGGTAACTTCTGTACCGGGTTTAGTTAAAAGTACATAATTTTTAAGATCCGCAGCATTTTTAACAGGTTTACCATTATAAGATATGATTACATCTTTCTCTTTTAATCCAGCTTTTTCAGCTGGAGAATGATGTATAACTTCTGTAACTAAAGCTCCTTCAGAAATATTTAAGCCAAGCTCCTTAGCTAAAGCAGGAGTGAGATTTTGAATCACTACTCCTAAGTATCCTCTTTCTACTTTACCTTTGGTTTTTAATTGAGTCACTACATATTTAATTATATTGCTGGGAATAGCAAACCCTATACCCATATAACCACCAGATCTTGTAAAAATAGCAGTATTCATACCAATAACTTTACCTTGAAGATTTAAAAGAGGTCCTCCAGAATTCCCAGGATTAATGGCAGCATCCGTTTGAATAAAGTCTTCTATATTAGTAATACCTATACCACTTCTACCTTTAGCACTTATAATTCCAGCAGTAACAGTATGAGTCAGACCAAAGGGATTGCCTATAGCGATAACTAATTCGCCTGGTTTTATTAAATCAGAATTACCAAGAGTAAGTGTAGGAAGATTATGGGCGTTTATTTTAAGAAGAGCTATATCTGAAAAAGGATCTGTTCCTACAACTTTAGCTCTAAATGTTCTACCATCAGTAAGTTTTACTGTAATTTTCTGAGCTCCCTGTATAACGTGATTATTAGTAACTATGTATCCATTTTTAGAGATGATAAAACCAGAACCTGCTCCTCTTTCTCTATAACGAGGTGGAGAAAAAAACCTTTTAAAAAATTCATCTCCAAAAAAATCAAAAGGAAACAATTCGCGAGGCATGGATATTACCTTTTCTGTTTCTATATAAACTACTGCCGGAGCAGCTTTTTGAGCTACATAAGAAAAAGCCTCTGAAACCTTCTGAGCTAATTTCAAATTTTCCTTAGAAAATTTAACTCCGTCCTCAGCTATTAAAGGCTTATTAGAAAAATAATCTTTATCCAAATAAGTTTTAAAAATGACCCCCAGAGTAAAACATAATAAGACTATTATCAAAGTTTTATAAAGAGAATTGGATCTCTTTTTCATAAAAATTTCCCTCCTTTTCTTTTTTAGACAATTTTTTTATTACATAATTCATAACTTTCTTTAAATTTACCACATCCTCTTTGTTATAAATTATTAATTTTCTTAGAGCTTTTTTATCTTTATATTCTACCCATTTTTGCCATAATTTTACAGCATCATATCCATTTAAACCATCTGTTTCTCTTGAAATACCTAAAAATTTTTCTATTTTCTTTAAACCACCTTTTAAGCCAATTTTTTTTGTTAATAAGAATAAATCTAAATGAATTATAGGGGTTTCTAAAAAAGGGAATTTCTTTTTTATAAAAGGTATATCAAAATTTTCCCCTCCAAAGGTTATCCAAATAGGCGTTTCATTTAAAATTTTTAAGGATTTTTCTAAATTTATATCTTTTATAAAAGGCAAATAAATTCCATTTCTATAAGTGCCTATTAAAGTAATATCATTCTTATTTTTGGATAAGCCTTCAGTTTCAATATCCAGAAAAAGAACATGAGAAGGAAAATGGAGATATGTTTTCCATTTATTTTCTTCAGTTATATCTAATTTTTGAAGTTCAATTTTAAAAATTTCTAAATTATTTCTCTCCATTTTTAACATCTTTCTTTAAATAAATTTTAGGGTTATATTTTTGAACTAATTTAACAAATAATTTTTTTATTATTTTATTTTCTTGTTCCTGAATATAATCCTGCTTTACTATATTTTTAACTTCTTCAAAGGATAAAGTTTTAGCAGGTATTTTTTTTTCAACCTTTACAATATGATATCCGTAGATAGATTTTATAGGTTGACTAATTTTTCCGGGTTTTAATTTAAATATTTCTTTTTCAAATTCAGGTATAGTTTCTCCTTTTCTTATAATCCCCAAATCTCCTCCTTTATCTTTTGAAGCTGTATCATCAGAATAAATTTTAGCCAAAGTTTCAAATTTAACACCCTTTAAAAGTTGATCTCTTATTTTTAAAGCTTTTTTATAAGCTTTTTCTTGAGTAGCTTTATCTGCATTCTTAGGTACATAAATCAAAATATGCTTTATTTTTAATCCTTCTGGCTCAACATATCTATTTTTATTTTTCTTATAATACTCCCTGAGATTTTTATCTGTAATCTTTATTTCTTTTAATTCTTTTTCTAAATATTTTTGAGCTAAGAAATTTTTTTCTAATTCTATTAATTTTTTTTGAACATCTGGATTTTTATCCAGGTGTTCATCTTTTGCTGCTAAAGCTAACAGAGAAATTTGTAGCCATCTTTCAACTAAAGCTTTTATTAATTTTTGTTTTAATTCTGGTTTTTGTTTTAAAGCTTTACTGACCTGAGGATTTTGTTTAATAAGATCTTCTAAATCGCTCATATAAAGCTTATAAGGTCCAACTTTTGCCAAAATATTTTGATCTTGCGCCCATAAATAATTAAACAATGCTAAATTAAAAATTAAAAAAAATAAAATAGAAAATTTTTTCATAAAAACTCCTTTTATTTTATTATAGTTTTGGGAGGTAAAATACCAGGGCCTGCTACTTTTCCTGGTAATACAAAAGAACCTTTACCTAAAATTGTCCCAGGTTGCAAGACAGAATTACAACCTGTTTGACAATTATCTCCTAAAATAGCTCCTAATTTTTTTAAGCCTGTAGATATCCTTTCCCCATTTATTTCAAAAAATATTTCTTTTTTGGTAAACTTAAGATTGGCAAGTTTTGTTCCTGCTCCAAGATTGACATCCTTGCCGAGGATACTATCTCCTACATAAGCAAAATGAGCAGCTTTAGCAGAAGTAAAGAAAATACTATTTTTTACTTCTGTAGTATGTCCTATAACAGCATTTTTACCGGTATATACACTTCCTCTAATATAAGCTCCTTGCCTTATTTGAGTTCCTTCGGAAAAATAAGCTGGCCCTGAAACCATAGCAAATGGCTCTACTATTACATTTTTTTCAAAAAATATCTTTGAATTCATTAAAATTGCTCCTGCATATAAAATAGCTCCTTCAATTTTTTCTCCTTTAAAATAAAACTCATTTTCTATAATTTCTATTTCATTTAAAAGCAAGATTTCCCCTTCCAAAGTTAAAAACAAATTTTTAGAAAGGGGTTCTTTTAAAGGTATTTTTTTTGGTAAATCTGGAATTAACTCTAAGAGATAGTTTTTAAGTAATTTTAAAGGCTCCCAGGGATATTCAGTTTTAAATAAATTTTTAATTTTTTCTACTTCTAAATTGTCAAAAAGAGAAAAAATTTTTAGCTCCATAGTGGATTTATTATAAACCCAAAAAAGTACTTGTCAAAATAAAAAAATTGATTAAAATTTATAATCAACAAAATGCCCCTGTAGCTCAATAGGATAGAGCAGCGGCCTTCTAAGCCGTAGGTTGGGGGTTCGAGTCCCTCCGGGGGCGCTCTCTTGAGTTTTTTTATTTCTGGATTATATTTCAAAAAATAAAATCCAAAATTAAGGAGAGGTGTGAAATGAAAAAAGGTATACATCCTGAGTATTATCCTAATGCTGTGGTTAGATGTGCCTGTGGTAATGAATTTACTGTAGGTTCTACTAAACCAGAAATAAAAGTAGAAATTTGTTCTAAATGTCATCCCTTTTTTACAGGAGAAATGAAATTTGTAGATACTGAAGGTAGAATTGAAAAATTTATGAAAAAATATGCTGAATTTTATGAAAAATTAAATTTAAAAAATAAGAAAAAGTAATTTATGAGTTTATCCAAATTTTATTTAAATAAATTAGAAGCTATAGAAAAAAAATTTGAAGAAATTTCTGCAAAACTTTCTAATCCTGAAATTATATCCGATCCCTCTATTTATGCCAAATTAGCCAAAGAACACTCAGAACTTTCAGAAATTGTAGAAGTTTTTAGAGAATATAAAAAAATTCTTCAGCAAATTAAAGAAAGTAAACAAATCATTGAAGAAGAATCAGATGAAGAATTAATAGAATTAGCAAAAGAGGAATTAAAAGAACTGGTGGTACGTTTGGAAGATTTGGAAGAAAAGCTGCCTATACTTTTATTACCCAAAGATCCTAATGATGAAAAGAATGTTATTTTAGAAATTAGAGCCGGAGCAGGAGGAGAAGAAGCTGCTCTTTTTGCTGCGGATCTCTTAAGAATGTATCAGAGGTATGCAGAAAGACAAGGTTGGAAATTTGAAATTCTTGATGCTAATGAAACAGGTTTAGGGGGTTTTAAAGAGGTAGTTGCTAAAATAGAAGGAAAAGGTGCTTATAGTAGATTAAAATACGAAAGTGGTGTTCATAGAGTTCAAAGAGTGCCAATTACTGAAAGTGGAGGTAGAATACATACCTCTACCGCTACAGTGGCTGTTTTACCAGAGGTAGATGAAGTTGAAATTGAAATCCGTCCTGAAGATTTAAGAATAGAAACTATGAGAGCAAGTGGTCATGGTGGTCAGCATGTTAATAGAACTGAAAGTGCAGTAAGAATTACTCATATTCCTACTGGAATAGTAGTTAGTTGCCAAAACGAAAGGAGTCAACATCAAAATAAAGCTACAGCTTTAAAAATTCTTAGAGCTAAACTTTATGAACTTGCTCAAAAAGAACAAAATGAAAAAATTCAAAAAGAAAGAAAATCTCAGGTGGGTACAGGAGAAAGATGTGAAAAAATTAGAACTTATAATTTTCCTCAAAATAGAGTTACAGACCATAGAATAGGTCTAACAGTTTATAATCTTACTGAGATATTAGATGGAGATCTTGATGAATTTATAGATGCTTTAATCACTCATTATAGAACAGAAGCCCTTAAACAGGAAGAAGAAAAAATGAGCTTAGCTGCTTAAATTTTTTAAAAGGTAAATTTTTATGATATCTCATTATAGTTTTGGCAGTTTAGTTTTTAAAAATAAAACATTTAATAAAGACTTGATCATCATAAAAACTTCTAAAGAAGAAAAGATTGTTTCTAACTGGTGGAGAAAAGAAGGACATTATTTACAAGTTGAAGATTTGGAAGATATATGGGAAGTTCCTGTAGAATTTTTAATCGTAGGAACAGGAGCTTATGGAGTTATGAAAATTGATCCTTCAGTGGAGAAAAAAGCTAAAGAGTTAAATATAAAATTGGAAGTCTATAAAACTGCTGATGCTGTTAAGAGGTTCAATGATCTTTATTCTCAAAATAAATCTATTGCAGGGGCATTTCATTTGACCTGTTAGAAATCTATTCCCAGCTCCAAGGATTACTTTTAGTTACCCTGGTTTTATTAGTTTTATTAATAGTTAGTTTATTTGAGGTTATTGTTTGTGATTTAGGTTGTGTTTTTTGTTGAATTATTTGTTCCTTAGAGTTAAATTGGACAATTTGTGTTTGGTATTGTTTTTTCTTTTTACCAAAAGGCCACAGTTTAGAAAAAAAACCTTCTTTCTCTTCCTGCTGATAATAATAGTAGGGTGGAGGTGAATAAGAATAATAAGGTTGTGGAGGATATATAAGAGGATAAGAAGGTTTTAACATTGTAGAATTTTCTTGAGAAGTTTTTTTGTTTTTTTCTTCACCTTCAGCCCATCCAATAGTCCCTTTGGAAAGATCTATTACTAAATTTTTGGTTAAACCTTCTTCTAAAGTGTCTCCAAAAGCAGGTTTAGCTTTTGTTACTTTGGGTTTTGATTTATAAGAAACAGGAGGATATAAATAAGGTGCATAATAATAAAACTCTCTTTCAGGATGTATTTTATCAGAAGCATAAGGAGTCATAGCATAAAAGGGCTCAGCTTTATAAAAATCTTTTTCCTTACCTTCAATATACATTTTGGCTTTCCATGCAAAACGTGATATTTGAGGGATTATTTCAGAAAGATCTTTTATTTCCTGAAAAAACTTTACAGGTTTTTTGTTGCCGGAAAAATCCATTATTTGAGCATCTATGCTTACAGCTTTGCCCAAAATTGTAATGCTTCCCCAGATTACATAATCTGCTTTAAATTTCTGAGCTAAGTTTTTAGCTACATCTTGGTTTATTTCAGGATATTTTTTTATTTCATCTTTAATTTTATCTATATCTATTATTTCAACTTTTGAAGGAGTAAATAAACGGCTACTTAACATTTGAGGTATAGCCTCTTTTAAATAAGAATAATCTTGCTGAGCATAAATTTTAAAAGGTAATATTAAGACTCTTTTAGTAGAATTAGAATTTTCTTGAGCATAAAGGAAATTAGTTAAAAATCCAGAAAAAAACAGGCAAATTATTATTAAAATAGTTTTTATCCTCATTTAGACCTCCATATGAAAGTTTAACTATTTTAAAATTAACCCATTAAAAAAATTTGTCTACCCTTAAATAAGATTTTAGATTGCTATTTGCTGAGCTTAGTTTAGACTATTGTTTAAAGAAAAAGCATTAAAATTTCAATCACTTTTTAAAAAGGACATATATATCTATTAGTTTGCTAAGTCTATAAAACTATAAAAATAATTTAAAAAATTTTTCTTGGGTGAATAGAAATAAAGAATTTAAAAAAGGTGGGAAAAGGTTCCCCACCAAAGAATTTAAAGAATTAAAACTTAGAGAATTATATCTTTTTCATTAGGATTAATGATTTTTTCTACTTTGATTTGAAAAATAAGATCCTGCCCTGCTAAAGGAGGATTAAGATCAAGAACTATTTCGTTATCGGTTATTTCAACTATAGTAGCAGGAAAGGTCATTTCTCCTTGAGGTGTATCTACAATAAGATTTAACATAAGACCTGGTTCAGGTTCCACATCTAAACTAAGAGAATCCTTAGGAATGGACCTTACAAGGTTTTCATCTCTTGGGCCAAAACCTTTCTCTGGAGGAATAACTACTTCTTTTTCTTCTCCTTCTGTCATTCCTATAACTGCTTCAGAAAGTCCAGGAATGATTTCAGGAGAACCTACTTGAAAAACAAAGGGTTCTTTTTCAAAAGTGTTTTCGAAAACTTCACCATTTTTAAGTTTACCTACACAATGTATACTAACTACATCACCAACTTGAACCTTACGCATTTTAAAGCTCCTTTAATTTTAAAATTTGATAGAAGTTGAGAATTTAGAGAATGGGACTCTAAAAACTCAAACTTCTATCTTCTAAAGAAGATAACACATTGTATAAAAATTACAAGATAATTTAGAAAATTAAATTTTTAATTTTTTTCCAAAACAACTAAACAAAAACATGCAATTGCATCCTTTTCTCCGCCCCACCCTAATCCTTCTGTACTGCGAGCTTTAATCCTTATTTCTGAAATGTCAAGTTTTAGAACTTTTGATAAAAGCTTTTTCATTTTTTCATAATAAGGTGATAATTTAGGGGCATCGCATATAAAGGTGAAATCTACTTGAGAAACTTTTAAATTTTTTTCTTGAATTAATTCTAAAGTTTTTTTTAAGAGTATAAGACTATCTATATCTTTGTATTTAGGATCATTATCAGGAAAAAGAGTTCCTATATCAGGAAGACCAGCTGCTGATAAAATAGCATCTATAAGGGCATGTAATCCCACATCTCCATCTGAATGACCCAGAAGTCCTTTTTCAAAAGGTATCTCTATACCACAAATTTTTAATTTTCTTCCATGAGCTAAACGATGTAAATCAAATCCTAAGGAAATTTTCATAATTTAGTTTGCTATTTTTAAAACTTTTGCTCCTTTAATTTTACGATTTTTAATATCTTTTAAAGCTTGATTTGCTTTTTCAAAGGGATAGACTTCTATTTCGGGTTTAATAGGAATTTTTTCAGCAAGTTTAAGGAATTCTTCTATATCTTTTCTGGTAACATTAGCCACTGATTTAATTTCTTTTTCTAACCAGAGATCTTTTGGATAATCAAGATTTAATAATTCATTTTTATCAACTTCTTCTTTTCTTATAGCATTAATTATCAATCTTCCTGCTGGTAATAAAAATTTTAGAGTGGTTAAAGGAGGTCTCCAAACAGGGGTGGTATCTATAGCAAAATGGAGTTTTTCTGGAGGTTCTTCTCCTATATCTCCAGCCCAAAAAGCTCCTAAATTAAGAGCAAATTCTCTTTCTTTAGGAGTCCGAGAGAATACAAAAATTTTAATATTAGGAAACAAATATCGTATCATTTTTAAAACCAAATGAGCAGAAGCACCAAATCCAATTAAACCTATATTTTGTCCATTTTCAGGACCTGCAAGCATAAGAGATCTGTATCCAATAGCTCCTGCACAAAAAAGAGGCGCAGTTTCTTCATAAGAAAATGTTTCTGGAAGATGGAAAGCAAAGGTTTCTTTTATTTTAAAATATTCAGCATATCCTCCATGGGCATCTTTACCAGTAGCTTTAAATTCTGAACAAAGATTTTCTAATCCTTTTTTGCACAATTCACATTTTCCGCAGGCAGAATAAATCCAGCCTGCTCCAGCCTTGTCTCCTATTTTAAATTTTTCAACTCTTTTTCCAATCTCTACCACTTCTCCAGCAATTTGATGCCCAGGTATAATAGGGAAAAATGATGGAATAGCTCTGCCTTCTATTTCGTCTATTTCTGTATGACAAATTCCACAGGCATGAACTTTTATAATTATTTCATCTGATTCAGGGATAGGATCAGGCAATTCTATCAATTTTAAAGGTTCAGGATTTTTAGAAAGATCGGTTATATTTTCAATTACCCAGGCTTTCATGTTATAAAATTTTAAAATAGTATAACTTTATAGTCAAGTAAGTTACCAATTTTTATAGTTTTAAATTTAAACTTTTATGGTAAAATTCAAAGTATATTTTAAAAAGATGGAGGTTTCTCGTGAAAGTTGTCATAATTGGTGCGGTTGCTTGTGGCACAAGGGCTGCTTGTAGATTGAAAAGATTAAGACCTGATGCAGAAATTATTATGATAGATAAGGATGACTTTATTTCCTATGGTGCATGTTTATTACCTTATTATCTTACAGGAGATATTTTTAATATAGATGAAATAAGAACAACAAGTTTTAGGGCTATTAGAGATGCCGAATTTTTTAAAAATTGTAAAGGAGTAATTACTTTAACTAAAACCTTAGCTGAAGAGATTGACAGACAGAAAAAGGTTGTAAAAGTTAAATATTTAGAAAACAATAAAACTGAAGAAATTCCTTATGATAAATTAGTTTTAGCTATAGGTGCTGTTCCTAAGGTTCCTCTGTTTCCAGGAGTGGATTTAGAAGGAGTTTTTACTTTATCTAATGCCCATAATGCTAAAAAAATAAGAGAAAAACTGGAAGAAGGAAAAGTTGAAAATGTTGTTATAATTGGAGCTGGATTTATAGGTTTAGAAATATTAGAAGCTTTTACAGAAGCTTGGGGAGTTTCTGTTACAGTCTTAGAATATTTCCCTCAAGTTTTACCAAGACTTATTGATCCTTTCTTATCCCGTATTGTAGAAAATAATTTAAGAAAAAAAGGAATAAAATTAATTCTTAACGCCAGGATAAAAGAAATAGTAGGAGAAAATAGAAAAGTAAAAGGAGTTAAAACAGAGGATAATTTTTATCCAGCAGATTTGATTATTTTAGCTACAGGTGTGAGGCCAAATAATGAACTTGCTAAAAAGGCAGGTTTATTGGTTTCTCCTTTTACAGGAGGTATAGTAGTAAATGAAAGACTGCAAACTTCTGATCCAGATATTTATGCCGGGGGAGATTGTATAGAGGTTACTCATATTTTAACAGGTAAAAAAATACTTATGCCTCAAGGATCCTTAGCTAATAAACAGGGAAGAATTATTGCTACTAATATAGCAGGAGGTTATGCCAGATTTAAAGGAACTGTAGGATCTTTTATTTTAAAATGCTATGATATGTCCATAGGTGGATGTGGTCTTAGTTATGGAGTTGCCTGTTCTGAAGGTTTTGATGCTATGTATGCCATAAATGTGCAACATGAAAGAGCTCATATTTTTTCCTATGGAGGTTCTTATTATTCTCTAATTTTTGATAAAAAAACTAATAAAGTTTTAGGATTTCAATCAATAGGACCTTTTACAGATGGAACCTTAGCAAGATTACACGCGATTGCAAGTATTTTACCTTATAAACCATCTGTAGAGGATTTGGTAGAATTAGAACTTGCCTATTCTCCGCCTTTCAATACTGCTTTAGATCCTATTAATATTTCTGCTCATATAGCTGAAAACCTTATTTATGGCAGGTTCAAACCCATAGAATGGAATGAAGTTTTGAAGCGCTTAAAAAATGGAGATCCCAATTTGCTGGTCATTGATGTGAGAACTCCAGAAGAATTTAGACCTATGAAAGATAAATATCCTAATTGGATAAATGTTCCTTATAATGAAATAAGAAGCAAAATTAAGACTTTTCCTAAGGATAAGGATTTAGTTATAGTTTGTAGCTTAGGAGCAAGATCTTATGAAGTTTCAAGGATTTTTTATCATGAAGGTTATGAAAGAGTATATATCCCTATGGGTGGTGTTTCGCTGGTTAGTGCCTGGGGAGAAGATATAAAATGAAATTTCAAGCTGTCAGAGGGTTTAAAGATTGGCTTCCTGAAGATTTTGCAAAATATGAATATCTTATAAATATAGCTAAGAATTGGTTAAAAAAATATAATTTTAAAGAGATAAAAATTCCTATTTTAGAGAAGACAGAGCTTTTTGTAAGATCCATAGGTGAAGTTACTGATATAGTTCAAAAAGAGACTTATACTTTTCAGGATAGAAATAAAAACTTTTTAACTCTTCGCCCGGAAGCCACAGCAGGAATTTGCAGAATGGTTATAGAGCATGGACTTCATGTAAGACCCAAGCCTCTTAAATATTTCACCATAGGGCCTATGTTTCGTCATGAAAGACCACAGAAAGGCAGACTTCGTGAGTTTTATCAAATAGATTTAGAACTTTTTACAGAACTAAATCCCTATTTAGAAGTAGAACTTATAGATTTAGCTTTAAAAATTTTAAATACTCCTCTTAAACAAAGTGGTCAATCTTTGGAAGATATTTATACCTTAGAGCTAAATTCCTTAGGGTGTTTTAAATGTAGACCTTTGTATAGAGAAGCCTTGTTAGAATATTTAAAAAAACATAAAAATGAACTTTGTGAGACCTGTAAAGATAGGCTTGAAAGAAATCCTTTGAGAGTGCTTGATTGTAAAATAGAAACATGTAAAGAGATTGTAAGTCAAAGTCCTATTATAACTGATTATCTTTGTGAAGAATGTAAAGAACATTTTGAAGAACTTAAAAGTATTTTAAGAGCTTTAAATATAAAATATGTTTTGAATCCAAGGTTAGTGAGAGGGCTTGATTATTATGTAAGAACTATTTTTGAGATAAAAGCTAAAGGATTAGGGGCACAGGATACTGTAGCAGCTGGTGGGAGATATGATTATCTTTTAGAAGAACTTGGAGGACCTCATCTTCCTGCTATAGGCTTTGCTATAGGTCTTGAAAGATGGGCTATTTCTATTTTTGGAGATGAAGAAAAGAGAGGTGTTCTGCCTTTGGATAATATTTTAAATAAGCTCAAGCCTGATTTATATTTAGTTCTTCTTGGAAAAGAGGCAATTTTTGAAGGTATAAAGCTTGCACGGATTCTTAGAGAAAAGGGGGTTCGTTGTGAGACAACCTATGAAGATAAATCTTTAAAAGCTCAGCTTAAAAATGCTGATAAACTTTCAGCAAGGTATGCTCTTATTCTCGGAGAAAAAGAATTGAAAGATAAGTCTGTTATTTTTAAAAATTTAAAAGAAAGCAGGCAAGAAAATATAGATTTTGAAAATCTAAAGGAGCTTTCTGAAAAAGTTTATGAGAAGATAAATTATGCGTAAATTAGTCAAGCCTTCCAAAGAAGAATTTCTGGAGCTTTCTCAGAAATATAATGTTATTCCAATTTACATAGATCTTCCCTGCGATCTTGAGACTCCTATCTCTCTTTTTTATAAAGTTGCAGAAGATAATAAGTATGCCTTTTTACTTGAGAGTGTAGAAGGAGCAGAAAAATGGGCTCGTTATAGTTTTATAGGTATTAAACCTTTCCTTATTTTTAAAAGTAAAAATAAAAAAATAACAATTTTAGAAAAAAAAGAGAATAATTTTTCAAAAGTGACTTATAATTCAGAGAATGCCTTTTTAGAATTAAAAAATATCGTAAATAAATTTAAAGCCCCTGAAATGAAAAATCTCCCCCGTTTTTTTGGAGGGGCAGTAGGATTTGTGGGTTATGAGTGTATAAAGTTTTTTGAAAAAATTCCAGCTGGAGAGGATACTCTTAATTTTTCAGATTTACATTTTGTATTTCCAGAAGTTCTTTTAATCTATGACAGATTTAATCATACTTTAAAAGTGGTTTATAATACTCAGCTTAAAAATCCTAAAGAAGCAGACACTTTATATGATAAAGCTATAAAAACACTTTTAAAAGTAAAAGAAAATATTCAAAGCAAAAAAATTACTAATTATTATGATATTTCTTCTTTACCCTCCAGTTTGGAAATCCTTTCTGAAATAGAAAAAAAGGAATTCATTTCTATGGTTAAAAAAGCCAAGGATTATATTCAGCAAGGAGATGTTATTCAGGTGGTATTATCTCAGAGATTTTTTTTTGAGACTGATCTTCCTCCTTTTCTTATTTACAGAGCTTTAAGGAAGGTTAATCCTTCGCCTTATCTTTTTTATTTAAAATTAGATGACGAGATTTTAATAGGTTCTTCTCCGGAGATTTTGGTTAGAATGGAAGGAAATGTTGTAGAAACACGACCTATTGCAGGAACAAGAAGAAGAGGGAAAACTGAGAAAGAAGATAAGGCTTTAGAAGAAGAATTAAAAAATGATGAGAAAGAGAGAGCAGAGCATATTATGCTGGTTGATCTTGGAAGAAATGATATAGGAAGGGTTTGTAAATATGGAAGTGTGGAGGTTTATGAATTGATGGTAGTGGAAAGGTATTCTCATGTGATGCATCTTGTATCTGGAGTTAGAGGAGAAATAAAAGAAAGTCTTGATATGTTTGATGTTTTTGGAGCTACCTTTCCTGCAGGAACTGTTTCAGGAGCCCCAAAAATACGCGCTATGGAAATTATTACAGAACTGGAAAAAAAGGTTAGAGGACCCTATGCAGGAGCAGTAGGATATTTCGGATTTTCTGGAAATATGGACTTTTGTATTACTATAAGAACTCTTTTTCAAAAGGGAGACAAACTTTATATACAGGCTGGAGCAGGGATTGTGGCTGATTCTGATCCAGATAAAGAATATGAAGAAACTATCAATAAAGCTAAAGCTATTTTTAAAGCTTTAGAAATTTTAAAGGAGTTTTCCTAAGCTATGAAAAAGGTGTTAATAATAGATAACTATGATTCATTTACCTATAATTTAGTCCAGCTTATAGGAATTATGATTGAGAAACTCTGGAAAGGAGAAATTTTAGTTTTCAGAAATGATGCTATTTCAGTAAAAGAGGCTTTAGCTTTAAATCCCACCCATATTATTATTTCTCCTGGACCCTGCACTCCTAAGGAAGCAGGTATTTCTGTAGAGCTAATTCAAAAAGCTGCTGGTAAAATACCTATATTGGGAGTTTGCTTAGGGCATCAAAGCATAGGTTATGCTTTTGGTGCCAGAATTATAAGAGCTAAAAGACTTATGCATGGTAAAATTTCTTTAGTTTCTCATGATGGAAAAGGAGTTTTTACAAATCTTCCTAATCCTTTTCAAGCTATGAGATACCATTCCTTAGCTATAGATCCAGAAACTTTACCTGATTTTTTTGTTATTACAGCTAAAGCTGAAGATGGGGAAATTATGGGTATAAGGCATAAGGAATTTCCTGTAGAGGGAGTACAATTTCATCCAGAGTCCATAGGAACTTCTCTTGAAAAGTGGATGAAATTTAAAAATCCTCCAAAGGATTGGGATTTTACTTCGAACAATCTTCCTGAAGGAATTATTCTTTTAAGAAATTTTTTAAGTAAATATTAAAATGTTGAGAAAGTCGGAGGAAATTTTTCGTAATTTTCTGGTCTGGATTTATATTCTTATAACAGTTCCTCTTTATGGAATACTTGCAATTCTTACAAGACAACACTTTTGGGCAAAAGCTTGGTGTAAAGGTTTATTAAAGGTCCTGGGTATAAAAATAAAAGTTTTTAAAGATACAGAGCTACCTTACGGAATATATGTTTTTATGTCTAATCATCAGAGTCAGCTTGATATCCCTGTTTTAGAAAAAGTTTTAGAACCTTATAATATCAGATTTTTGGCTAAAAAAAGCCTTTTTCAGATTCCCTTTTTTGGTTGGGGTATAAAGGCTTTAGGCTATGTTCCTGTAGAAAGAGAAGACCCAAAGGAAGGTTTAAAAAGTGTTTTAGCTTGTGTAGAAAGATTAAAAAAAGGTTTTTCTTTGGTTATATTTCCAGAGGGAACCAGAAGTCCTACAGGAGAACTTTTACCTTTTAAAATAGGTGGTTTTTTGATACCTTTAAGAAGCAAGGTAAAAGTTGTGCCAGTAGCTATTTCAGGAACAAGAGAAATTTTACCTAAAGGTGCTCTTTGGTTTAGAATATCTAAAACCAAGGAAGTAAAAGTATATTTAGGGAAACCTATAGAAACTAAAAACTTTAATATAAGAGATAGACAAAAATTGGCTCAAGTAGTAAGAGAGGCGATTTTAAAAGGTCTTGAAAAGTTAAGCAAACAATAGGAGGAAAATATATGGGAGAAATTATCACAGTTCCTTTGGAGGAAGAACTTAAGGTATCTTATTTAGACTATGCTATGAGTGTTATTGTAGGTAGAGCTCTTCCTGATGTTAGAGATGGATTAAAACCTGTTCAGAGAAGAATTCTTTATGCTATGTATGAAATGGGGAATGATTGGAATAAACCTTATAAAAAAAGTGCCAGAGTTGTGGGTGAAGTTATTGGTAAATATCATCCCCATGGAGATATGCCTGTTTATGAAGCTATAGTTAGAATGGCTCAAGACTTTACTATGAGATATCCTCTTATAGATGGGCAAGGAAATTTTGGCTCTGTAGATGGAGATGCACCTGCAGCTATGAGATATACCGAGGTAAGACTTGCACGTATTGCCCATGAGCTCCTTACAGATATAGAAAAGGAAACTGTTGAATTTGTTCCGAACTATGATAATTCTCTAAAAGAACCTGTGGTTTTACCTTCCAAAATTCCCAATCTTTTAATCAATGGATCCTCTGGAATTGCTGTTGGAATGGCTACCAATATCCCTCCTCATAATTTAACAGAAGTTATAGATGGATTATTAGCTTTGCTCAAAAATCCCAATCTTGATAACGAAGATCTAATGGAATATATAAAAGGCCCTGATTTTCCAACAGGGGCTTATATAGTTGGAAAAGAAGGTATAAAACAAGCTTATACTACAGGTAAAGGAATTATAAAATTAAAAGCTAAATATAAGCTGGAAAAAGAAAAAGATAAAGTAAAAATAGTTTTTACTGAAATCCCTTATCAGGTAAGTAAAGCTAAAATTGTAGAAAAAATAGCTCAGTTAGTAAAAGATAAAAAAATTGACGGAATTTCTGAGGTAAGAGATGAATCTGATAGAGAAGGTATAAGAATAGTTGTTGAGCTAAAAAAAGACTGGAGTAATGCTATTCATACTGTTGCTAAAAAACTTTATGATATGACACCTCTTCAAACTTCCTTTGGTGTTATAATGCTTGCTTTGGTTCATGGGAAACCAGAAATTCTTACTCTTAAAGATGTTTTACAAAATTTTCTTAATTGGAGAAGAACAGTTGTTATAAGAAGGACTCAATATGATCTTAGAAAAGCAAAAGAAAAAGCCCATATTTTAGAAGGCTTTCTTAAAGCTTTATCTCATATAGATGAAATTATTGAACTTATTAAAAAATCTCAAACTCCCAAAGAAGCTAAAGAAAAACTTATAAAGAGATTTGACTTTACAGAAATTCAGGCACAAGAGATTCTTAATCTGAGATTACAAAGACTTACAGCTTTAGAAAGAGAAAAAATACTTTTGGAATATGAGGAATTAAAAAGAGCTATAGCCTATTATGAAAAAATACTTAACCATGAGCCTACTCTTATAACTGTTATAGAAGAAGAACTTAAAGAAATAAAAGAAAAATATGGAGATGAAAGGAAAACAGAGATTGTTGGTGTAGAAGAAGAGGATATTTTAAGTTCTGAAGAAGATATACCTTCAGAAGATGTTTTGGTTTTAATAAGTGAAGAAGGTTATATTAGAAAACTTAGTTTAGATTTATTTTCCACACAGAGAAGAGGAGGAAAGGGAAGCTTGGCTTTTAGTTCAGAAGAAAAACTTAAGGTTACTTTACAAACAGACTCTTTAGCTCAGCTCTGGGTCTTTACTGAAGATGGAAAGGTCTATCCTTTAGATTTAAAAAAACTTTCTCTTTCTACAAAAACAGCTAAAGGCATACATATTAAAAATTTAATTCCCAATTTAGAGGGGAACATCTCTTTTATGCTTCCTGAACAAAAAAAGGGATATTTGGTTCTTATTACTGCTAAGGGAATTATTAAAAAATTGGAAATGTCAGAATTGAAAAATGTTCGTAAAAATGGAATGATAGTTATAAAATTAAAATCAGGAGACAGGCTGCAAAAAGGAGTAATTACTTGTGGAGAAGACAATTTATTAATACTTACAAAAAACGGAATAGCTTTACATCTATCTGAGAAAGATATAAATGTAACCAAAAGACAATCTGAAGGAGTTATAGGAATAAGACTTGATGAAAATAATGAAGTTTTAGATTTGATAAAAACAGATAAAAAGGGATATTTATTTACAATTACAGAAAAAGGATTTGGAAAGAAGACACCTTTTAAGGATTACAGGTTACAGGGAAGAGGGGGTAAAGGAATAATTGCCCATAGTATTAATGAAAAAACAGGGAGATTAGCAGGGGGGGTGGATCTTTTTGATAAAGAAGAAGTTTTAATTTTTGCAAGTTCAGGTAAATCAATTAGAATTGAAGGAAAAGAAATACCTGAACAGGGGAGATCTACTAAAGGAATAAGACTTATGAATTTATTACCTGGAGAACAGGTAATAGGTGTTTCTAAGATAAAAATAAACAAAAAATAATTTAATATTTAATTGATAATATTTAGTTTTGTGTTATTTTAAAAATTTGTAAAAAATTGCAGGAGGCAAATAATGTCTAAAAAGATTCGGTTAGCTATTGTCGGAGTGGGTAATTGTGCCTGTTCTCTTGTGCAGGGAATTTTTTATTATAAAAATAAAAATCTGGATAATATAGAAGGAATTATGGTTCCTGATATAGGAGGTTATAAACCTTATGATATAGAAATAGTTGCTGCTTGGGATATAGATGAAAGAAAAGTGGGAAAAGATGTTTCTGAGGCTATATTTGCACCGCCTAATTGCACTACAATTTTTTATAAAGATGTGCCTCATCTTGGTGTAAAAGTTAGAAAAGGAAAAGTTCTTGATGGGGTTGCTGATCATATGAATCAATTTCCTCAAGAAAAAAGTTTTGTTCCTTCTTCTGAAAAAGAAGATGAACTTGAAGATGTGGTGTCAGTTTTAAAAGATACTCAGGCAGATGTGTTAATCAACTATGTTCCTGTGGGATCAGAAAATGCAGCCAGATTTTATGCAGAAGCCTGTTTAAAAGCAGGAGTTGCTTTTGTAAATGCTATGCCAACTTTTATAGTTTCTGATCCTATGTGGGGAGAAAGATTTGAAAAAGAAGGTATCCCTGCTGTGGGAGATGATATAAAATCCCAGCTCGGAGCAACCATTTTACATAGAGCTTTGGTTCAGCTTTTTGTAGATAGAGGTATCCCTCTTAGAAGAAGTTATCAACTTAATTTTGGAGGAAATACAGATTTTTTAAATATGCTTGAAAGAAACCGTCTCAAAACAAAAAAAGTGTCTAAAACAGAGGCTGTAACAAGTATCCTTCCTTATGATATAGGATGGGAAAACATTCATATAGGTCCTTCTGACTGGGTTCCTTGGTTAAAAGATAAGAAAATTGCTTATATTAGGCTTGAAGGAGAACATTTTGGTGGTGTGCCCATGTCTTTAGAAGTAAAATTAGAAGTAGAGGATTCTCCTAATTCTGCAGGTTCTGCTATAGATGCTATTAGGTGTGCTAAGCTTGCTAAGGATAGAGGAATTGGAGGACCTTTAATTTCTATTTCAGCTTATACCATGAAACATCCTCCTAAACAATTTCCTGATTATATAGCAAAACAAATGGTTAAAGAATTTATAGAAGGAAAAAGGGATAGATAGGAGGATATATGGAACTTTCTAAAAGATTACAAAAAATCCCTCCATATTTATTTGTAGAACTTGATAGATTAAAAAATGAAAAAGTTAAAGAAGGTGTAGATGTTATAGATCTTGGTATAGGAGATCCTGATTTACCTACACCCAAGGAAATTGTAGAAGTAGCTAAAAAAGCTTTAGAAAATCCAGCTTATCATAAGTATCCTTCTAATGCAGGAAGTTTGTTTTTTAGAAAAGCCTGTGCTGATTATATGAAAAGGCGTTTTGGAATCAGTTTTGATCCTGAAACAGAGATCTTAACTTTGATTGGTTCTAAAGAAGGAATTGCTCATTTTCCTATAGCTTTTATAAATCCTGGAGATGTGGTTTTATATCCTGATCCTGCTTATCCTGTTTATCGTTTGGGAGCTATTTTTACAGATGGAGAACCCTATCCTATGCCTCTTACATGGGAAAAGGATTTTCTTCCAGACCTTACCAAAATCCCTGGAGATATTTTAAAAAGAGCTAAAATTATCTGGCTTAATTATCCTAATAATCCTACAGGAGCAACAGCTACTAAAGAATATTTTAAAGAATTGGTAAACTTTGCTAAAAAACATGACTTGATTGTGGCTCATGATGCTGCTTATATAGAAATGTATTATGAAGAACCTCCTATAAGTATTTTTGAGATAGAAGGGGCTAAGGAGGTAGCTATAGAGTTTCATAGTTTATCTAAAACTTTTTGTATGACTGGATGGAGAATAGGTTTTGCCGTGGGGAACAGTTCTTTAATTTCTGCTCTTGCGAAGGTTAAAAGTAATATAGATTCCGGAGCATTTACAGCTATTCAAGAAGCAGGGGCTTATGCCTTAAATAATTTGGAAAAACTTGTGCCACCATTAATAAAAGTATTTAAAGAAAGAAGGGATTTTTTAGCAGAAGAACTTCAAAAGCTCGGGTATGAGTTTAAAAAACCTTCTGCTACTTTTTATCTCTGGGTAAAAACTCCTAAAAATATGTCTTCTCAAGAATTTTGTAAAAAAGTCCTTCAAGAGCTTGGTATAGTAATAACTCCTGGAATTGGATTTGGAAATGCTGGAGAAGGTTATTTTAGAATAGCTTTAACTGTGGGAGTTGAGAGATTAAAGGAAGCAATAAAAAGACTTGCTACCCTGAAACTTTAAAAACAATTGTTTTAAGTTTAGGAAGTAATTTAGGAAATAAAGAGGAAAATCTTAAACAAGCTTTAAAATTTTTAGAAAAGCTTCCTATTAATTTTCAAAAAATTTCAAATATTTATATAAATCCTGCTTGGGGTTTTGAAAGTCCACATTTATTTTTTAATCTTATTGCAGTTGGGAAGACTTCTTTTTCTCCATGGGCTTTAATTTTTGAAATAAAAAAAATAGAAACTTTAATGGGAAGAAAAAAAAGAAAAAAAAATTATGAAGACCGTATTATAGATATAGATATAATTTTTTATGAAAATTATATAATTGAAGGTCAAACTTTGAAAATTCCTCATCCTCTTGCTCATCAAAGAGATTTTGTGTTGTTTCCAGCTTTAGAAATAATTCCTGATTGGATTCATCCTGTTTTTAAAAAAAGCATAAAAGAAATTTATGAGAGTTTAAAAATAGAAAATTTATAGTATTTTAGGTTTATGAGACTTTTAATATGGATTATTATTTTAGGTTTTATTTTTTGGTATTTTTCCAGGAAAAAAAGAATTAAAGAAAATGATAAAAAATCCTTAGTAACTGAACTTGTATTTGATGAGAATTGTAAAACCTATATAAAAAAGGATAAAGCTATAAAGGTTGATATAAAAGGTAAAACCTATTATTTTTGCTCAAAAAGATGTCTTGAAGAATTTTTAAAAAAAATTTAAATATTTTCTATCATAACTTCTTTTAATCTGTCTATTTCATCTAAGGCTTTTCCAGCACCCAATGCTACACAGGTTAAAGGATCTTCTGCTATACAAACATTGAGTCCTGTTTCTTTTTGAATAAGTCTATCAAGATTTTTGAGAAGAGCACCTCCTCCACTTAAAGTAATACCTCTATCTACCATATCTGCAGCTAATTCTGGAGGAGTATCTTCTAAAACCTGTTTAATAACTTGTAAGATAAGATCTACAGGCTCTTTAATAGCTTCTTGAATTTCTTTGGAGGTGATAGTAATAGTTTTAGGGACACCTGTTACTAAATCTCTTCCTTTTATTTCCATAGTTTCATAAGGCTCTTCTGGCAAAACATTTCCTATCTGTATTTTTATCTGTTCAGCTGTAGATTCTCCAATAAGTAAATTGTATTTTCTTTTAATGTATTGTAAAATAGCTTCATCTAATTTATCTCCAGCAACTTTAATAGAATGACTTACCACTATTCCTCCCAAGGAAATAACTGCTACTTCAGTAGTTCCTCCTCCTATATCTACTATCATATTAGCAATGGGCTCTGTTACAGGAAGTCCAGCTCCAATAGCTGCTGCCATAGGTTCTTCTATTAGATAAACCTCTCTTGCTCCAGCACTTTCTGCACTTTCTTTTACAGCTCTTCTTTCAACTTGAGTAGTTCCAGAAGGAATACTTATAATAATTCTTGGTTTTACCAAATATCCACGATTATGCACTTTTTGGATAAAGTACCTTATCATAGCCTCAGTAACCTCAAAATCAGCTATAACTCCTTCTTTTAAAGGTCTTATAGCTTTTATTGAACCAGGAGTTTTCCCAACCATCTTTTTGGCATCATCTCCTACAGCAATAACTTTTTTAAGCTTTCCATCTTCTTTAATTGCAACTACAGAAGGTTCAGTTAAAATTATTCCTTTACCTTTTAAGTATATTAAAGTATTTGCTGTTCCAAGATCTATAGCAAGGTCCTTAGAAAACCAGCTAAAAAGTTTAGATATCATATTAAGCAACCCCTTTTAAAAAATTTTTTAAAATTTTAAATTAAATTTAAAAATTTAAAAGTAAATAACCACAAAAGGACCAAATCCTTTTAAATTACTTTTTTCAGGAAGGAATAAAAGTTTTTCAGGATACCTATGATAAAAGTATCCTGTTACACCACATAAAATAGCATCCAAAATTCCTTCTGTCACTTTAAAATCAAAAGAAAGACAAAGATCAAATTTACTTTCTAACCAATTTATTAAAAATTTTTTTTCTTTATTAAGATTAACTTTTTTATAAATAAATGCAAGTGTTTTTTTGTTATTAGGTAAAGAAAAATAAAAACTTGCTCTTGGATGAGTTTCAATTATAGTTCCACAATAGGGAGCTATAGTTTGAGCTAATAAATAAGCCCTTATAGGTATAGCCATAAGAGCATTATAAGAAACTACCCAAGCTTTGGCTTCAGAAGGCAATAAATCTCTAAGAACTTTATCTGAATTTCTTATTCCTTTTTCACTTTCTATAGAAAAACTCAAAGGGGCATCTATAGCTACTGCTAAAACCTTATTATTTTGGCAAAAATTTACTATGTCTTTAAGACTCACACTATTGGGTTTAAGAGGATTTTTTAAGGATAAAATAGTTTTTAAATATATTTCTTTCTTTTCTAAACTTAAAACCACAGCCCAAGTATTTTTATAACCTGCTATATCTATTCCCAAATAATAAAACATATAGTAAATTTTAAAAATATGTTAAAAAATTTAGATTATCCTTATTCCATTTTAATTAAAGTTAAAAAGCCTTCAAGATATATAGGTGAAGAGCCTTCTTTTTCTAAGAAATACTGGGAAGAAACCAAAATAAAAGTGTGTTTTGCTTATCCTGACCTTTATGAAGTAGGGAGGTCTCATTTAGGTATAAATATTTTGGCTTATTTAATTAATCAGAATCCTGATTATTTGGCTGATTTTGTTTTTGCAGTAGCTCCTGATTTTGAGAAAGAATTGAAAACCTCTAACATTCCCCTTTTAAGTGTTAACTATAGAAAATCTTTAAAAGAATTTGATATTATAGGAATTTCTTATGCTTATGAACTTTTAGCAACCAGCATTTTGCAGATCTTAGATTTATCTAAAATCACTTTTAAAGCTGAAGAAAGAAGCCTTAAAGAACCAGTTATTCTTGGAGGTGGACCAAGCTGTGGAAATCCAGAACCAATAGCAGATTTTTTTGATGCCATTATTATAGGTGATGGAGAAGAGGCTATTTTAGAAGTAATAAAAATTATAGAATTATGGAAAAAAGATAAGACTTCAAGAGAAGATCTTTGGAAAGAACTTGTAAAAATAGAAGGAGTTTATGTCCCAGTTTTTAAAAATAAAGTAAAAAAACGTATAATAGAAAATTTAAATAAAAAAGAAATTTTGTGGAATTTTGGAACACCGGTTATTCCTTTGGCTCACGATAGAATCCCTCTGGAAATTTCCAGAGGTTGTACCAGAGGATGCAGATTTTGCGAAGCAAGTTTTTATTATCGTCCTGTAAGAGAAAAAAGTGTAAATTACATCTTAAATCAAATATCAAAAAATATAAAACAAACCGGCTATACAGAAGTTTCTTTAATGTCTCTTTCTACCAGTGATTATACCTGTTTAAAAGATTTAATAAAAAACCTTAAAAAAATTTTTTATGAAAATACTATTTTTAGAAAATATGCTTTTTCTTTACCCTCTTTGAGAGTGGGAAGTATTGATGAAGAGATTTTAGATTTTATAAAACTTGGTAGAAAATCCGGACTCACTTTTGCTCCTGAAGCAGGAACAGAAAGATTGAGGAAGGTTATTAATAAAGATATAGATATAAACAAACTTTTTGAAGAAGCTAAAATAGCTTATAACTTGGGATGGAGAAAAATAAAACTTTATTTTATGATAGGTCTTCCTACTGAAACAGAAGAGGACTTGAAAGGAATTATAAAGCTTTATAAAGATTTAAAAAAATTATTACCTAAATTAGAAATTACTGTTTCGGTCTCAACTTTTATTCCTAAACCTCACACACCTTTTCAATGGGAAAGGCAGATCTCTATAGAAGAAACTTATGAAAAAATTAAATTTTTGAAAAAAGAGTTAAAGAGAGCTTTTAAATATCATCAACCTGAACAAAGCTTTTTAGAGGGAGTTATAGCAAGAGGAGATAGGAAATTAAGCCATTTAATAGAAGCAGTTTATTATAAAGGTGCTCGTTTGGATAGCTGGAAAGAATATTTTAATTTTCAGATTTGGCAGGAAACTTCAAAAAAATTAGGTATAGATTTAACTTCTTATTTAAAGGAAAGATCTCTTGATGAAAAATTGCCCTGGGAGCATATAGATTTAAGAGTTTCCAGAGGATTTTTATTAAAAGAAAGAGAAAAGGCTTATAAAGCAGAAATTACAAAAGATTGTAGGTTTGAAAAATGTTATAAATGTGGTGTTTGTTATAAAAAAATAAAAAACATCCTGGCTAAGGATATAAAAGAAGATAATAAATTTTTAGAGTTAAATATTTCTAAGATAAAATCAAAATTTTACGAGATTTGGTATGAAATATACTATACTAAAAAAGATAAGGCTATTTATCTTTCTCAGTTAGAAATTATTAGGCTTTTTATTTTAAAATTTAATCAGATGAATCTACCACTTATTTATACATCAGGATTCCATCCGCATCCCAAGTTGGTAGTAGATAATGCTTTACCTATAGGAATCTTTTCTGAAAAAGAATTTATAGCATTTGCTATGTATGAAAAAGGTTTAGCAGAGAAAATCAAAGGTCTTGAGGTATATAAAGGTTTAAGAATTATAGAAGTCCATGAAAGGCTACAAAAACCTATACTTAAAAAAAGAAAACTTATATTTGAAATGATTCCTCTTGATGAAAAAATAAAAATAGAACCTGTTATTAGTGATGAATTAAAGATTCTATCAAAAGGAAAAAAATATAGAATAGAAGTTTTTAAAGAAAATTTTTCTATTTTAAAATTTTTAAAAGATTTATTATCGCTTGATAATCCTTTGGAAAAATTTATAATTAAAAAAATGTAATTTATTTAAACTGGTTTTTAAATGATAGAAATTTTAATAGTTGATGATGATAAGATTATTTTAAAGTTACTTTCCAAATTAATCAGTCAAAAATTATCTTTAAAAGTTGACACTGCTATATCTTTAAAAGAGTTGAAAGAAAAATTAAATTATAAAACTTATACTCTTGCTATCTGTGATTATTGTTTACCTGATGCTAAGAAAGGTGAAAGTGTAAATTTATTGTTAAACCGTAAGATTCCTACTATAGTTTTTACAGACAACTATGATGAAAAATTAAGAGAAGAAATTTTAAATAAAGGAGTAATAGATTATTTAGTTAAAGGTACTCCTAAGATTACCAACCTTATTATTGATGTAATAAAAAGATCTTTAAAAAATATGAAGACAAAAGTTCTTATAATAGAAGATTCATTAACTGATAGATTAATAATGAAAAGAATTTTAGAAAATATGTTATTTAAAGTATTTGAAGCACCAAGTATTTCCCAAGCAAAAGAAATATTAAATTCTCATCCTGACATAAAATTAATTATATTAGATTATTATCTTCCCGAAGAAAATACTTTAGAATTTATTTATGAATTAAGAGAGAAATATAAAAAAAGTGAATTAGGGATAATAATTGTTTCAGGAGTAATAAAACCTAAAATGATACCTATACTTTTAAAAGCTGGAGCTAATGATTTTTTACAGAAGCCTTTTAGTAAAGAAGAATTTATGGTAAGAGTTACAAATGCTATAGAAATGCTTGATCTTATTGAAGAACTTGAATTTTATGCATATAAAGATCCTTTAACAGAATTATATAATCGGAGATACTTTTTTGAAGAGGCTCCAAAATTATGGAATTTGGCTAAAAGAAGGAAATTAAATATAGCGTGTATAATTATAGATATTGATGATTTTAAAAAAATTAATGATACTTATGGTCATGATGTTGGAGATATAGTATTAAAAGATTTTGCAAAAAAGTTGCAAAAATTTTTTCAAAGAGAAGAAGATCTTTTAGCCCGTATAGGCGGAGAAGAATTTGTTATATTAGTAACTTATAGCAGCTTCTCCAAACTTTTAGAACATTTAGAAAATTTTAGAAAATATATAGAGGAGCATCCTATAAAATTGGAGAATATAGAAATACCTTATACAATATCTATAGGGGTAGAAACTGGAGCTAAAAATTCTTTAAAAGATATGTTGATTGATGCAGATAAAAAACTTTATAAAGCTAAACTAAAAGGCAAAAATTGTATAGTATATTAAATTTTTGTTAAAAGTTCTTCTTCTTTTCTATAAACTTGTCCTGTAAATAAAGCTACTAATCTTTTAGTTTCTTTTTCAAAGACCTTTACTTCATATACACCTGTTCTTCTGGTTAAAGCAATTTCT
>Ga0256842_1000294_pt1 | contig 43859 bp, 28 predicted proteins | sample 4559240metaG_FD_185973 | JGI IMG/M metagenome (GOLD analysis project Ga0256842, IMG submission 185973) | Hydrothermal vent microbial communities from Guaymas Basin, Mexico - 4559-240 | ecosystem: Environmental > Aquatic > Marine > Hydrothermal vents | place: Mexico: Guaymas Basin | collected...
TCAATTGGACTATTTTAATGAAAATCATGAGATTATTTTGGAGTGCTTAGGGGATGATTATGAAGAGTTTTATGATTAGTTGTTTTATATTAGTTTAAGTTTAGAGGGGTGATGAATGTCGGTAATATTTTTGGCTCTATAGAATTTCAGATGATTGTATTATATAGTTGTAATTATTTAGTAAAATTTAATTTATAGGTTATTTTAAGACTTCATTATTATGTTTAATTTTATAACACTCTAATTAATAAATATATACTATTTTATAGTATATATTATATTCATATCATCTAAAACACCTTCATCAAAGTTTTTATGACAAGCGATACAGTTTGATTTATCTTTTATCTTTTTAGTTTTAAAGGCACTTCTTGGTATATCTTTGTGTGTTTCTCTCCAATATGGTGTTTTTGTAATTGCTTTTGGTCTTCTTTTATCTAAAGATTTCATTATCTTTACGGCACTCTCTCTTGTTGATGTCTCTGCGCTATTTGCATATAAAAAATCTTTAATGGTAGATTGTTGGCTTTTTGTTATATTAGCTTCTGTGATTTTTTCTCCAAAGTGATTATCTAAATCTTTCATCACTTTACCCCAAGATGCTTTTGGAAGTAAAAATGGTGGATATATTTTATGACAATCTCCACACTGTTCTACAAAGATAGGATTTTGACTTTTATAATCAATTGATGTAAATTTTTGAGATGTTAAAAAATTATAGTTACTACTTGTAATAAATAGATAAGTTCCTATAGAAATAATAATAATTGAATATGCAAAAAAGTTAAGTCTTTTGCTAACCTCTGTATCTTCCCCTTTTGCTCTTTTAAAACCTGTAATCATTGCAAATACCATATTCGTTTTATGATAGAATTGCTCTATTAATACACCAGAGATATGTAAAAAGACCCAAAAAAGAAATATATAAGATGCAATTTGATGTATAATCATCAAAATATCCATATGGTTATAATATGAATTATTTAAAAAAGATAGTATCCCTTTTGCCTCTTGAATACCATAAAGCAACATTCCAGATGTTACTATAATAGAACCCATAATCATAGCCCAAATAGTAAACCAACTAGAAGCTGGGTTATGTCCTGCGGGTATAGCTCTCCATCTATCTTGGATTTTTTCTACAAAATAGAATTTTAATTTTGAGGGATGTAGTTTAAAAGTAGAAAATCTAGCATATTTAGGACCGATAAAACCCCAAATAATTCTATAAACAATCATAATACCAAAGATGAAGCCTAATGCAACATGATTATGTAACATCTCTTCAAATCTAGATGTAATAAATGCTGTAGTAAATGATAATGCTAACATCCAATGGATAATTCTTGTACTTATTGGCCATACAAAAACTTTATTTAATGCTCTATTCATACTTTTTCCTCATATTATATTTAATAAGTAAGTATATCATTAAAATAGTAATGATTTAATTAATTATAATTATATTTATAAGTTTTATTTATAATAAAAAGATGAGAAGGAAATTTTAGTAAGGTGCGATAGCAATCGCACCCTACTTAAGAAAAATTAGTTTGCAGGTGCTACTGCTTCTGGCGCTGTTTCAGTTGTTGTAGCAGCAGGTGCTACTTCAACTTCAGTTGCTACAGGTGCTACTTCTTCAACCGCTGGAGGAGCAGTTTCTTCAGCTACTGGAGCTACAGCCTCAGGTGCTGGAGTTTCTTTTTTATTATAGAAATTCTTTTCTATATATAAAGCCATATCTTTTGGATCATAATCATAACCTTTATCAATAAGCTTTTTCATATTATGTTCCATAATATCATGCTCTGTTCCTGATGATTGGTTTGTACCACCATTTTTAACATCATATAAATCTAGCTCAAGCTCACCAGCTTGTCTATCATTAAGTGCGGGTGCTTTTTTCTCTGTATTACCTTCACCATTATCACCATGACATTTTTTACAACTTTGTTCATATACCTCTTGAGAAGATTTAGAATAAGTTATTTTTTCGCCAGTTGGTCCATCATTACATCCTGTAAGTGCAAATACTGCACCTACCGATAATAAAATTAAATTAAGTTTTTTCATTTGTATCTCCGTTATTAATAATTATTTATAAAATTACGCTCTACCAGAAAGCATACCATATTGTGTCATTGGTTTAAGAGCATAAACTTTTAACAACCACCAAATGTATCTCTCTTGTGTTGGATCAAGTGGGAATGAGGGTGTTGGTTTTTTAGTCCAGTTAAACTCAGCTAACATAACAGTACCAATACTTGTAATTAATGGACATACTGTATAACCTGCATATTTTGATGGTAATTCTGATTTACCTTCCATCATAGTAACAATATTATCAACTACAACTTTATATTGTTTTCTTGCAGATCCACCAGTTTTACCCATTGGAACAGCAGCAATATCACCAAGTGCAAATACATTTGGATATTTAACATGTTGAAGAGATTCTTTATCTACAGGAACCCATCCTTTACTTGAACCAATTGGAGAATTAGCAATCTCTTCTGCTGCTTTCATTGGAGGAGTAATATGTAAAAAGTCATAAGGAACTTCTATTTTTTCACTTCTTGGTACAATTGAGAATTCTTCTAAATCCTCATCATAAGCACCTTTTTCTTTCCAGTGTCTATCAAATGTTGCCATTTTTTTATCAGCATCAACACCAACTAAATTATGTCTATAGTTCCACTTCATATCTCTTGTTTCAAATTGTCTTTGAATTGCATTATGATATTCAGCAACACCAAACATTTTAGAACCATTTGGATAAAATGTAAGCTCTGCATTTTCTCTTGCACCAGCTTCTCTAAGTCTTGCATCTGTAAGATACATAATCTTTTTAGGAGCTCCACCACATTTGATAGGAGTATTAGGGTGTGTAAATACACCTTTTACTTTTTTACCACTTTTAGCATCTGCAATAAATTTTTGCATATTTGTCCAAGTATCAATAGCACCATTTGCAAAATAAATAGAACTTATACCATTTTTACCAACTACTTTTCTTACAGCTGTATCATCACCTCTAGTAGTAATTGTTTCTGTAATTCCAAGACCTTCTATTTTTCCAAAGTCAAGCTTAAGACCAGCTGCCACAACTAAATAATCATAACCAACTTTTTTACCACTCGCAGTTGTTACTGTATTGTTGTCTGGATCAAACTCTACAGCTTTTTCTTTAATAAGTGTAACTCCACTAGGAACAAAATCATCAGTTTTATAATCTACTGCACTTCCTTCCCAAATTCCACCTCCAACTAGTGTTTGTCCTGGCTGATAAGAAGTTGCCATATCTCCTGGTTCAATTACAGTAATATCTGCATTATCAAGAGTATTGCTAAATCTAGCAGCAGTACTCATACCAGCAAGACCACCACCAATAATAACAATTTTACCTGTAGCACTACTACTTGCTTGTACTTCTGTAGTTGCTCCTGTTGCCATTAATGCCGCAGCACCACCTACTCCAAATAGTTTAATTGCTTCACGACGAGAAATTCCCTCATTTTTGAAATGTGCATCAATTAAATCTATACTATCTTTCATAGTCTTTTTATCCATAAGTTACCCTTTTTTCGAAAAAATATAATCATTAAATGTATTTTATCTCAATAAAAATAAAAAAATCATTATCATATTAAAAATAATGAATTTTTTGATGATAATATATTAATTCTTTACAAAATGCAACATAAGTATAAATATTTTAGACTTATAATTTGTAGTTATTTAAACTTGTTGCATTCTATCGTATCCATAAATATCATTTCTAAAATTTAAAATTCCATTATTATCAACCCATGAAGTAAGATATATAATATCAATAGGTACACTCTCATTTAAAGTTAAAAACTTTCTATCCAGCCCTTTTAATACTTTTATTGAAGTTTCATAATTAACTGTTGTATTAAAACTAGAGAATATTTGTAATAATGCTCTTGGTTTTTTAAGTCTTATACAACCATGACTAAAGGCTCTAACTCTTCTTTTAAACAAACTTTTTGATGGAGTATCGTGCATATATACTGCAAATCTATTTGGAAAAAGAAATTTTACTTTTCCAAGAGCATTACCCTTTCCTGGAAGCTGAGCAACTCTATATGGTACCTTATCACCAGCTTTATATTGTTTCCAATCTACAGAAGATGCTTCTATCCCTTCTGTCTCCCATCCACTATATAGTTTCATATTTTGTTTTTTTAGATAGTTTGTATTTTTTTTAAGATGAGGTAAAAACTCTTTTTCTAAGATACTTGTAGGAACATTCCAATATGGGTTTAAAACAATTGTCTTTACACGATTATTAAAAATTGGTGTTGGATGTTTTTTATTTCCAACAACAACTCTCATATTTTGAATAGATTTTCCATTACTCATAAAGTTAAGTTCAAAAGCAGGAATATTCACTATTATTCGTTTATTATAATTATTTGGATTAAGCCATTTTATACGATCAAGATTTAAGATAATTCTTTTGATTTTACTTTCAATAGATTCATTAAGAAGCTTTTGGGTATTTTTATTTACAAAACCTGTTACAGCAAGTCCATGTCTTTTTTGAAATCTAATAAGTGCATTTTTTATACAACTATCTGATATGTTACTTGAAAAATTTTTACATTCACCATAATCACCCATAAATTTAAATCGCTCTCTTAACTGAGGAAGTGCCTCGCTCTTTGTTCCTATTTTTAATGATCCAAAAGCAGATAGTTTTGTCCATTTACCATCTTTTTGATATTCACGATATTTAGCCAACTTTTTTTCTAATAGCTGGTAACCAAATGTTTTAGGTTTTATATCCTCAAAACTCTTATGAACCTCACCTTGATTTATTATTTTATGAATAAGTGATAAAGGAGATATTTTCGGTTTATGTGTTATCCATTTACCATCTATATCTTTTGACTCTTTAAGATTAGTTAATTTTGTTTGAAATGAACTCCAATTAATATTACCATATATGCAATTTTTTGCATAAGAGTTATATAGCTTACTAATTTTAAACTCTAAAGATATTTTTTGACTTAATGATATATCACTATTTGAATATAAACTTTTTGATAAACGTTCAATATTAATAAGAGAGAGATATATATTAGATGTTTTAGAGATGGTATTATCTTCTTTAATCTCTCTAAATAAATCTGTTGCTAAATATGATATATGATTTTTATTTACCCATATTGGGATATAATATATACTATTATATAGACTTTTTAGATATGTGTTAGAACTCTTTTGTAGAGATTTTACAATTACTCTACTTGCCTTTTCATGAAAAGATTCTGTTTGCCCAAATGAAAAGGCACCTACATTTAATATAATAACCAAAAAAACCACTCTTATATAACTCATCTATTTTTCCTATTCTTGTTTTAAAATTAAGGTAATTATATCAAAAGTTTTAAAGATATAGTTTTAAAATAGCCTTTTAAATAACTTACCTATAAATTTAAATAGTAAAATAATCAGATATACTATTAATGTGAATATTAATGGATGAAAGGCACCTAATCCATAAGCTCCTGCTGAAGGAAGTGCCATCATATGTTCAATTGGATGAGATAACCACTCCTCAAAATGCATACCAATTGCTAAGACAAAAAAAGTCATAGTAAAAATAATAATCTCTTTTTTCAAAAAATCACCCCTATAATTAATAAAATTTAAATATAATACTATTTTATATCTTTAATTTCACTCTATTTCAAACTAATATATAAAATAATTTAGATATACTAATCAAAAAATAGACAAGGTTAAATAAAATGCTTTTTAAATATAAAGGTGTAGATAAGCTTGGTAAAAATTCAAAAGGTACAATAACTGCAAATACCCTAGAAGAAGCAAAATCAAAGCTTAAATCTAGTGGAATATATTATCAAAGCCTAGAACCAACCAAAAAGTTATCAATGGAAGAGTTTTCGAAAAAAGAGATGTCTGGAGTAATGATTAGTTCATTTGCAAAAGAGTTGTCTTCTTATTTAAATTCTGGAATGGCAATGCTAACAGCCATAAAATTATTAGAAAATCAACACGAAGAGGAAAAAAAATATAGGTCATTCTTAAACTCTATTAAGACTATGATTGATGAGGGTAAATCTTTATTTATTGCTCTTACTACTCAAAAAATATATGCGATGCCTGATTTTTTTACACAAAGTGTAAGTGTAGCGAGTAAAGGTGGAAAACTTACAGAGGTTCTTAGAAATATGGGTAACTTCTTTTCTGCTCAATCAAAGGTTAAAAAGCAGATTAGTAATGCTATGATATATCCTATGTTTATTTTTACTGTGGCAATATTTATGAGTGTTGGTTTGATTGTTTTTGTTGTTCCTAAAATTGCAGGAATATTTAAAGATACTGGTCAGGAATTACCACCTATTACACAATTTATTTTAGGTTTAAGTGATTTTTTTAAAGAGCATTATGTAATGATGTTTTTTGTTATAGTATCCATTATCATAATATATAAACTCTCTTATAAATTTATAACTTCATTTCATCTTCTTATTGATAAAATAGTTCTAAAGCTTCCATTAATAGGTACGATTGCTCAAAATTATGAATTAGGAAGATTCTCTTATATCCTATCTTTGATGTTAAAGTCAGGTGTATCTTATGCACAAGCTGTTCATTTATCATCATCAACTTTTGGAAATATGGCACTTAAAGAGCTATTTACTAACGCTTCTACTAAAGTATTAGAGGGTAATAGATTATCAAATGCTTTAATGATGACAAAAGGTATTAAGATAAAAAGAAACTTTATGCAATCTCTTGCTTTAGGAGAAGAATCAAGTGAAGTGGCTCATATTTTAGAGAATGTTGCTATTTTATATAATGAAGAAAATGATGATAAACTTAAAATTTTACTAAGTCTATTAGGACCAATTATGATGCTTTTAATAGGTACTATAGTTGGTGTTATTGTGGTGGGGATGCTATTACCAATATTCTCTATGAGTATGGGAGCTCAAGTATAAAATATATTTGAATTAAAAAAACTCTTTTATCAAATTATAATATTTAGTATTATATAAGATTGAGTTGTGGTCTTCATTATTAATAATTTTCATTGTAAGTTGTGAAGGTAAAAATTTGTTTGCCAGATTATCACTGTAGCTTTTATCTATAATTTTATCATTTTGTGCAGTTAAAATTAAAGTAGAGGCTTTTATAAGGTGGACTCTGCTAATGGAATCATATTTATCTCTTAATAGTAAGGAGATAGGATAAAATGGAATTTGTTTTTGAGCTATATTTTTAATACTATCAAATGGTGTTATCAAAGTTAATTTATTAATTTCTCTTTTTGAGGCAAGGAGTGTGGCGATACCTGAACCTAAACTACGACCAATAATAGATATATCTTTATATTTAAACTTAATAGAATCGTAAATATACAATGCATCAGAATATAGATTCTGTTCTCTTGGTTTGCCTGTACTATTTCCATATCCTCTATATTTTACAAGATATACTGTATGATTTTTAAATATTTTAGTAAATATATTTGCGTTATTATCTACATCCTCTGCATTTCCTCCAAAATATATAATTGCTTTCTTGTTCCCACTATTTAATACGGTTGTATATATAGATTCATCTTCATTAATAAAGATTTTTTGTTTATAATTATTATTAGTTTTTGGTGTTGGAAAGTATAGAAAGTTGTCTTGTGCAATAAAAAGAAATAGACCAAAAGAGAGATATGCAATTACAAATGATGATAAAAGAGATTTCATGATTTGACATCCTTCATAGAGTATCAAAAGTAGTAGACACTCCTGATTTCAGAGATTCCGTGTCAAGCACGGAATGACGGTTGTTATTACTACATGGAATGACAACACGGTTGTATATTACACGGAATGACGGTTGTATTACACGGAATGACAAAACACGGTTATATTACACGGAATGACAGACTTTCGTCACCCTGAACTTGATTCAGGGTCTCGTAAACTATACACTACTCATAAAGGATGCCCATAATTTTATATATTTTTTAATAACTATCACCCCCACGAAATATCGTGAGAATGAGAGAAAAACTATATTCTAGCTTCTTCTCTTCTTTGTAGCATAGTCCAGTATTTATCAATGTCTGATTGAATTAAATCAATTACATGTCTATTTTCTGGTTTAAATAGGTGCTTATATCTTCCTTGAGCGCCTAAATAATCATCTACTTTAATAATATTTTTTGGACGATAAAGAATATTAAGCTCATGTCCATCAATAATTTCATAGATTGGGAACATTAAAGATTCAGTTGCTAAATCTGTAATATGGATTGTATCTTTTGGATCAAATCTCCACTCTGTTGTACATGGTGAAACAGTGTTTATAAAACATGGTCCCTCAGTCTCAAGAGCTTTTTGAAAACCTTTTGCCATACTTTTCCATTTATTTGGAGCAAGTTGAGCAACATAAGGAGCACCATGAGCTGCCATAATAGCTACTATATCTTTTTTCTTCTCTTTTTTACCATAACTATGAGTTCCAGCTTGAGCCGTTGAAGTTGTTGCACCAATTGGTGTAGCAGAACTTCTTTGTCCACCTGTATTTGCATAGTTTTCATTATCAAGACAGATATATGTAAAGTCATGACCTCTCTCCATCGCACCACTTAACCATTGGAAACCAATATCATAAGTAGAACCATCTCCACCAAATGCAACAAATTTTACAGGTGCATCATTATCAGGAAGTGTCCCTTTTTTCTTTCTTACTTTATGCATAACTTCTGCACCAGTAACGGCAGTTGCAGCATTTTCAAATCCAATATGAATCCAAGAAGTATCCCAAGATGTAAATGGATAAACTGCTGTTGAAACCTCTAAACAACCAGTATTTGAAGAGATAACAAGGTTATCATCTGTACAATTCATAAGCTCTCTAACTATCATAGAATGAGCACACCCAGGACATAAAGTATGAGCACCTTCAAGTCTATCATTGTTTGTTGAGAACTCTTTTAAGTTTTTAACTGATGTAATTGCCATTGATTAACTCCTTTCTGTTTTAAAAAATGCTAGTTTAGGACCTCTTAGACCACTAAACTGTTGAATTTCTGTTGTTATATAACCAGCATCTGCGTGAACCTGTTGCTCTGCAAATATTCTTTCTCCCTCTTCTATTGAGAAGTCACGACCACCAAGACCATAAATGAAATTTGTTACAATTGGTCTATTTATTGATGTATACATAGCAGCACTAACTTCATTAAAGAATGCACCCATTGCTCCTCCAGGAGATGAACGGTCAGTTACAGCAATTGCTTTAGCATTTTTCAGTGCTTCTCTTACCTCTTCATAAGGGAACGGTCTAAAACATCTAATTGCAACAACACCTGCTTTGATACCTTTTGTTTCTCTCATATTTTTAGCAGCTACTCTTGCAGTTTCAACTGTTGAACCAAGACCGACAATAACAACATCAGCATCTTCCATATCATACTTTTCAACTCTATTATACTCTCTACCTGTTATCTCTTTAAACTCTGCAAAAACTGAATCTATTACAGGCATAGAATCCATAATAGCTTTATGTTGTTTAGCTTTATGTTCAAAGTGCCAATCTTCTTCTGTTTGAGCACCATAAGTTATAGGTCTAGAAAAATCAAGCATATCATCAATTGGTTGAATTTTACCTACAAAATTAATTGCTGTTTCATCTGTCAAAGGATATACATTTTGAGCTGTATGAGAAGTGATAAATCCATCTTGATGAACCATCATTGGTAGTCTTACTGATGCATTTTCTGCAATTTTAAAGGCACAAAGAGCTAAATCATAAGCTTCTTGAGCATTAAATGCACCCATTTGTAACCAACCACTATCACGACCAAGATACATATCAGCATGGTCTCCACGAACATTAAGTGGAGATGCTAAAGCTCTGTTTACAACATTAAGTACAATTGGTAATCTCATTCCAGATGCTTGATATAAAACTTCTGCCATTAATGCAAAACCTTGTGAAGATGTTGCTGTTGAAACTCGTCCACCTGCAGCAGATGCACCAACACAACCTGACATTGCAGCATGTTCAGACTCAACCATTACAAACTCACCATTAATATAACCATTAGCTACATAACTACCATAATTCTCAACAATTGGAGTTGATGGTGTAATAGGATAAGCTATAACAACATCAACATCAGCTTGTCTTAAAGCTTGTGATGCAGCATAATTACCATCCCACACTTCTCTTTCATTTAAATCAAATTTTACTGCCATAATGACCCCTTATTTCTCTTTTTTCTTTTTCTCTGGCCAAGCAGAAAGTGCATCTTCCATTGGTGTATTCTCACCATACATAAGTAGTGATTTTGGATTTGTAGGACAAACTTCCACACAAACTCCACACCCTTTACAGTGGTCATAATCAATTCCTAGCATCTGCTTATCTCTTGAAATAATAGATGTATCAGGACACCATACCCAACAGTTTTGACAATCAATACATACATCTCTGTTATAAACAGGTTTGATTATTCTCCATGAAGCAACAGTCGCTGTATATGAATTATATCCTGAGTAAGCTCTCTCTTCTTGTTTTTTAAGAGCAATACCCGTTGCATTACCATCAAATGATTGCAATACACTTCCTTGAGTTACCTCTTCCCAACCAACTAGACCACTACCATTTTCAAGTCCACTTTGACCTCTATTGTCATTTGCCAATAATTTTAAATCTTGTGCTTCTACACTCATCTTTTATTCCTCTTTACTTTACTTCGTTATATGCTCTAGTAATAGCTTCCATATTAGCATCTATTATCTTCTGTGGAAATTTAGAAAGTACTCTTCTCATATTTTCTAAGAAATACTCAAGTTCAAACATACCAGACATTTTAACAAATGCACCAAGCATAGGAGAATTTGGCATAGATCTACCAATAGTATCCAAAGAAATTTGAACACAATCAAGAGTAAATACTCTATCCTCTTTACCCTCTAAAGTAGGAATACCAGCTATAAGTTCCTCTTTACTAAGATGAGTAGTTATAATATACTTAGTAGTTGGAGACTCATGTTCAATAATATTATCTGAAAATGCCAAAGCAGGATCAATTACCAATACAAAATCAGGATTCATAAATTTTGCATGGTTAAAAATCTGTTCATCATCAATTCTATTATAAGCTCTTAAAGCAGCACCTCTTTTTGCAGAACCGTATAATGCAAAAGCTTGAACTTCTTTACCTGTTGTTGCTACAACATCACCTAGACCTTTAGCTCCAGATACAGCACCTTGCCCAGCACGACTATGCCATCTAATTTCTACCATATATACCTCCTAATTTTAATATTAAGTATGTCATTTTAATATTATGACTCTTAAATAGTGCTTTGAAATTATAAATTATTAATTTAATAGTTACAACTGCGACTTAATGTATCTAATCTTAACTTTGTAGCTATTTTAGTTTTATTAATTTTTGATTTTCTAGTTTATATATATTGTCACACATCTCAGCCATACTTTCATCATGAGTAACCACAATTAGTCCAGCATTATTTTTATTTATATACTCCAAAAGCTCTGTCATTACTAAGTTAGCTGTTTCATTATCTAAATTTCCTGTTGGTTCATCGGCAAATATAATATTTGGTTTTTTACTAAGAACTCGTACGATTGAAACTCTTTGTTGTTGTCCACCTGATAATTCTGATATTTTTTGGTCTATAATATTATCTATCTCAAATTTTTTAAGTAACTCCAAATCAAGTTTTTCTCCAGAGAGCATAGTTGCAATTTTTATATTATCAATAGCTCTCATACCCTTAAATAGATAATGTGATTGGAAAATAATACCAATATTAAATCTTCTTAGTTTATCTATATATTCTTCATTAGTGTTATATATAGTTTTATTTAAAATTTTGACTTCCCCCTTGACTGGAGGTAAAAATGTTGATAAATTGTGTAATAATGTTGATTTTCCACTACCACTTCTACCTAAAATTGCAATACTTTGCTTAGAATTTAGTATAAAATCAATATTACTATAAAGTTTATAATCATAAGAGTGAGATAAGTCTATTGCATTAATAAGTGGATATTCTAAAGAGTTATTCATTTTTTCTCTTTTAAATTAATTATAATAAGGAATAAATATTAAAGGGCAACCATAAAAGATTGCCCCTACGAAATAATAAGCCTTTGTAGGAGTATTCCATTATGGGTACCCATCAAATTTATTTCTATTTCTAAATTATGCCATCTGTTTTGCAACTTCTGCAGCAAAATCTTCTTCTACTACTTCAATACCTTCACCAACTTCTAATCTTGTAAATGAAACTATCTCAGCAGTTCCACCAGCTTTTTTAGCTACATTTTCTAAATGTTGTGCAACTGTAATTTTATCATCCATTACAAAATCTTGATCAAGAAGAGCTAACTCTTTATCTAAAGTTGTATTATCTGAGATAAATCTAGCAAGTTTACCAGGAAGAATTCTATCCCAAATTTTTTCTGGTTTACCTTCAGCTTTAAGTTCCTCTTTTAAAGTATCTTCTGCTTTAGTTAAAACCTCTTCTGTAAGCTGACTCATAGATATATACTGAGGAATAGTTTTTTCTTTTTTACCTAATCTATGAAGTTCAATATTCTCTTTTTCAATTGATGCAATTCTACCTTTTATCTCATCTTCAACAAATTTTTCATCAAAATCTCTATAACTTAAAGTTTTAGGATTCATTGCAGATATATGCATTGAGATATTTTTAAGATCAGATTTAATAGCATCTGCTACATCTTTTGAACTACATTTTGCAGCAATAATAACACCTATTCTACCATTAGCATGAACATAACCATTAACAGAAATTGTATCATTACCTTCTAATAGTGCAGATCTTCTTACAACAAGATTTTCACCAATTTTAGAGATTTGTAAAGATAAATAATCTCCAAAACTTTGAGAATTAATCTCTGAATTATTAATAGCATCAGCATCTTCAAGAGAATTATCAAAAGCATGTTCTGCTATCTCTTTTGTAACATTAATAAATGTTTCATTTTGAGCAACAAAATCAGTTTGAGAATTAATCTCTACTAGAACTGCTTTATCTCCCTCAATTTTAATAGAGATAAGACCTTCTGCTGCCACTTTACCAGCTTTTTTAGCAGCAGCTCCAAGACCTTTTTCTTTTAACCATTCAACAGCTTTATCCATATCACCATCAGAAGAAGAAAGAGCTTTTTTACAGTCCATCATCCCTGCGCTAGTCATCTCTCTTAATGTTTTAATATCTTTTGGTCCAAAGTTTGCCATTATTTAGCTTCCTCTATTTTTGGTTCTTCTGTCTTAATCTCTTCTTTTACTGCTTCCGCAACAACTTCAGAAATCTCTTCTTCGGTTACAACAATTTCTTCTTCAGGTTCTTCATTTGATGCTCTACCTTCAATTATAGCTTCTGCCATCTCTTTACAAAAAAGATTAATTGATCTAATAGCGTCATCATTTCCAGGGATTGGATAATCAACCATATCAGGATCACAGTTTGTATCTAGTGGAGCAATAACTTTCATACCAAGTCTTCTTGCTTCTTTTACTGCAATATGCTCTTTAACAGCATCAATAACAAACATCATATCAGGAAGTTTTTTCATATTTCTAAAACCTTCAAGATATGCATTTAATTTCTCTTTTTTTCTAAGAAGCATTAAAGTTTCTTTTTTAGTTAAAAGATCAATTTGTCCATTTTCTTGCATCTGCTCAATAATTTCTAATTTTCTGATTGATTTTTTCATTGTTGGATAGTTTGTAAGCATTCCACCTAACCATCTATTTGCAACAAAAGGCATTCCACATCTAAGAGCATGTTCTTTTACTGCACTTCTAGCTTGTTTTTTTGTACCAACAAATAGTACTGTTTGACCCTCTGCTGCTGCATCTCTAACTATATTATATGTATATTTAAAATATCTTAAAGTTTTTTGTAAATCAATAATATAAATATTTTTTCTCTCACCGAAAATAAATTTCTTCATTTTTGGATTCCATCTTCTTGTTTGGTGACCAAAGTGTACTCCACACTCTAGTAAGTCTTTCATTGTTACCATTTTTTCTCCTTGGTATATTATATAATTTTATGGGCTTTGCCCTAGGTTTAACCCTCTGCAATCATCAACGCCAAAATTGACGCAACCTTTCAAGGAACGATTACATGAGTATTTCTCAGAATGAGAATGCAATTATATAAGAATATTATTTAAACCCTAATTATTCAACTGTAAATATTTTTCATTTTTTACATTGACTAAAAAAAATATCCTTTACATCATCATCTCCACGGATCTTTTGGAATAGAGTCTATGTATCCTGTATTTGAATAGTTTGGATATTTATCTATATTAGGATTTAAAACCAATGCCTTTAATCCCTCTTTTGTATCGGGATACATCCCATTATCTAGTTTAAACATCTTTAATGCTTCATTAATTGTATCCATTTGAATACATATAAAATATTTTTTGTAAGGTTTATTTGGGGGATATATATTGGGGATGATAAAACTAATGAGTAAAAAAATAGATGTTATAATTAGAAATATTTTTATATATTTCAAGTAAATATCTTTATTTTTGGCTAAATCTATAAAATATAGATGAAGAATTACCCTTTAAAAGTATTTTTTTTACTTCAAATGGAATTGGTGGCATATCTTCTATTTCTACTAATTTTAGAGCATCTGTAACAAATATATTTTTCTTTTTTTTCTCTAATATCTCTTTATTTTTAAAGTCATCAAATTTGAAAGATTGTGAAATAAGAGTGTAAGCATCTTTTTCACTATTATGATATCGTTCACTTTCATCAATTACAAAAAGGGTATTTGTAAATTCTGATTTAGAACGGTCTGTGATGTAAACTGCCATATCACGCGTTTGTTGTTGCATTTGTAAAATAGCAGCAATAACAATAGAGATAAGCACCACAGATATTAAAAGTTCGATTATTGTAAAAGCTTTTTTATTTGATTTTAATTTCAATAGAAATCTCCTTGACTTGATGCTATATCTGTATCTTTTAGCCATAACTCTTCTGCTTTTTGTAAATCTTTTACTCTTTGAGTTTTGCCAAAATATGATGGTAAAAGATAAACACCTTCATTATTTTTAAGAACCATTTTTGAACTACTATGATTTGGATAAACTCTGTATCTTAAGCAGACTTTTTCATCATCTATTCGCCCAAAATCTATTTTTTGAAGATTATCACTTTCATCTAATATATATGCTTCAATCTCTCCCAGTCTGAGTTGCCCTTTATATGCACTATTAGAATAATAACACTCTTGACATTTTGAAATACAAAAAAACTCACCACCATTACCCAATAGTTTAACTATATTTTCTCGTAAATTTAGAGGTGTAAGTTCATTAGTTGTCTTTTTTTTAGTTCCTATATTATTGATAACAAGTCCAGTTGCAATAGATATTAGAAGTACAACAATAATAAGCTCTAATAATGAAAAACCATATCTTTGTTTTGTGTACTTTTCCATATTATATATCTATTTTGAACATTTAGTTAAAAATATATCTTGAGCGTCTTCTATCCCACCTTCTTTTCTATCAGCTCCAAAACTTATTATCTCATATTTTGTATCTGTTTTTATATATGCAAAAGTTGTTTGCCACGAATCTTTAGGAATAGACTCCATATATGAAGCATTTGAGTAGTTTGGATATTTATCTGGATCAGGATTTACAAGTAGTGCCTCTATCCCCTCTTCTGTATCAGGATACATCCCATTATCTAGTTTAAACATTTTTAATGCTTCACCAATTGTATCCATTTGAATACATACTAATTTTCTTTTTGCAGCTTCACCTTGACCAATAAGAGCAGGAGCAACAAATGATGCTAGAATACCAAGTATTACAATTACCACTAGTAATTCTAGCAATGAGAATGCTTTTTTGATTTTAAAATTTTTATGATTATTCAATATAATTCCTTTTTGATTTTTAATAATTTTGTAGTTATTTCATAATTATACTCAAATTTTGTATAGTTTTTAGTATAATTTGGGTAATATTTGATTAAACTACAGTTTTTATAATAATAAAATAGGATTTTAATTTAATGAGAAGAGGAGTCGCCCTTTTAATCACACTAGGAGTCATCACAACTCTTATCACCCTTATTGGTATATCATTTTCTTATCTTGATAAAGCAAAACGAAATTCAACTGACATGTCAGCTTTAATACAAGCTAATATTTTATACAAAGATATATCCAAGGTTTTAGTTTCGCTTCTTGGTTCAAAAGATGCTAGTTCGGTAATATCTACTATGTATCTTTTACCAGTGGTAATTCAAGAAGAGGGTGGCGAGTTTTATATGAATATAGCTTGTCATCCTAATAGTAATGCTATTGATATAAATTGGTTGTCTTTTAAAGATGATAAAACAAAGGTAAAAGAGTTTGATTTAATCAATCATATGCTAGATTTAATTATAGATAAATATGATATTGAAGATGCTTCAAAATTGATGGAGTTAATATATCAAGCACTTGAAGGTGATAAAATTTTATATAATATCCCATCAAGAATAAAAGAAAAAAAATTAATTCATTCAGAAAAACAGTTTAATAATATATTGAAAGAGTATCAACTTCAAACAGGTGATAGTAAAATATTTTTGGTTCCTTGGGGTAATTATATCGCTTTTGTAGGTAAAAATTCTAAAATAGATAGCCAGTATTTATCATCCGATTTTATATCTTTATTTTTTAATATAGAGTTAGAAGATGTTTTAGAAAATTGGATTGAAGGTGATTCTTTAGTTAAGTTTCTACAAGATAGTGATGGAGATATGAGTTTATATGATAAAAAATTATTCTCCTCAACAGCAATCAAGCATATGGAATGTGATACAACATATAGCTATAATAGTCAATCGTACAGATTTAGTTTTAATTACACAGATAAAAAGGTAGACAATTTTGAATTTCAAACTCAATAATAATAAGGATTTAGTCCTATTTCATGCAAATATGCAACGAATTACACACGATAAATCTATCAATCTTCTCCTTTCACCTCAATTTTATACAATCAAAAAAGAGTCGTTAGATATTAAATATAAACGTCAAGCTCTTAAAATTGCCCCTGCTATTATGGATGAGCTATTACCTCATAATAAAGAGCATAAATTTAGCGTTTTCAAAGAGGATGATAAATGGGTTTTTGTGGCTTTTGATGAAGAGAGAGTAAAATCATTCGCCATTGATTGTGGTATAGAGTTAGATTTAATTAACAAGATATATTTTGCTCAACAGATAAGAGATAAATTCTCCACTCCAATATCTCTTGATGATAAAAAAGCTATTGGACTCTTAAATGGTACAGTTACTATTATCCCGAAAAATGCTTTAGATAAGGCTCAAAGGTATGCTTATTTAGATAACTCTTTCACACCTTCTAGTGGAGGTATCTCAATATCAGGAGAATCTTCATCACTTATCAATCAAAAAAGCTCAATCATCCTTTCGGTAGTATTTGTGTTATTTGGTTTTATATTTATTTTTGAAGGTGGTCAATATTCAAAAGAGATAACTTCATCACAAGATAAGCTTAGTCAAAAACTTAAAGATTATCCATCTTTAGCTAGTAAATATAGTAGAGATAGTATAGAAAAAAAATATCACAAAATTGATTTAGAACAAAGAGCAATAAGAGATTTTTTAAAAAATTTATCATCTCCAATAAGAGGTGGTGCGATATTATCTGAATTAACTTTAAAAGGCTCTACTCAAAAAGTTGTTTTAGAAACCAAAACAGATGGTATATATCAAAAAGTTAAACAAAAAGCTAAGAGTTTAGGTTTAAAAATAAAATCCATTAAAAATAATACTTATATAGAATTGGAAAATAAAATATGAATATAAATTTAAAGAAATATCAAAATGAGATTATTTTATTAATCTCTATCTTATTTATGTTATCTGCTTATATTTATAAAACAGGTAAAATTAATAGTTTTGAAACAGGTAAAATAGAGGTGGCATCATCATTATCTGCAGTATCTAAAATATCGTCTTTGAAAGATTTGTGGGGAGATAAGAAACTATCTACAAAAGTCCCAAAACTTAAAACAATAGTAAATAGTTCAAAAGTAAAATCATTTTCTATTAAAAGTAAAAAGCTAAAAGCAAGGTTTATTAATTTAACAATTGTAGAACTTACTCTATTACTTCAAAAAATATCTAATATAGCAGTTGAGATAACTATTCTTGATGTTAAAAAGAATAATGATTTATATAATATGGAGTTAAAATGCAAATGGTAAAAAAAATATTTATAATTATTCTAGCAATATTCTTATCTATTATAATTTTCTCACCAAAAAGAGAGCTATATTATCTATTAGAAGATAAATTAAAAGATAACTCTATTATAATTTATGAAGAGAGTATAGATGATGGATTTTTTAGCTTAACTGTTAAAAATGCAAAAGTTTCATATTCTGGTCTGGATGTAGCTACAATCGGAGAGTTAAATATTAACTCTTTTTTATTTTATTCAATAGTAACAATATATGATGTATCTTTAAGCGATATGGTAAAACCTCTTGCTCCAATTAAAACTCTTAATATTAAAATATCTCATAATATTTTTTCTCTTAATAGTTTAAACTTAACGGCTCAGTTGGATGATATTTTAAAAGAGGCAAAAGTACAGATGATAGATAATAAAATAAGAGTAGAGATGTCAGATATAAATGGCACAAAATATCTAGCACCTTTTATGAAAAAAGGGGAAAAAGGATGGTATTATGAAAAAAATATTTAATGCAGAGAGTATTAAAAATATAATACCTATTTTAATAGTGATGTTAGTAATTAAATTAATATATGTTATTATTACAGCTATATTTTTACCATCATCTGGTCAAGAACTTTCATCAAATAAAAAAGCAAAAGCATTATATTATCGTCTAAATTTATCTAAAAACACTAAATATGTTGCACCAAAAGTTGTACAAAAACCAAAAAGCAGTATTGATAGTATTAAGCTTTTAGCAATATATAACTCAAAAGATAGACTAGTTGTAACTGTGCAATCAAAAGCTAAAATAAAAGTTTTGGCAAAAGGTGAAGAGATTAATGGCTTTATTTTAGATAGTGCTACAAGAGATTATGCAATTTTTACAAAGAATGGTAAAAGTTATACAGTGCAATTTATTAAAAAAACTAAATCAGTAAATTCAAATATAAAAGCAATGGTAAGAGAAGTTCCCCAAAGAAAAGGGGGAAGAGTTGATAATATACCTGCAATTGTAGATGATGGATATACAAAAATAGTAAAAAGAGGGCTTTTACAAAACTATAAAAAAAATGCTAAAAGTATTTGGAAAGATATTGGTATAAATGCTGTTAAAAATGGAGATGTTGTCCAAGGATTTAAAGTTAAATTTGTAAAAAAAGGTAGCGATTTTGAAAAGCTTGGGATTCAAAGAGGTGATACGATTATGGCTGTAAATGGTGAAGAGCTTAATAGTTATTCAAGTGCAGTATCTTTATATAAAGAGATAGATACTATAGAAAATTTAACACTTACAATTAAAAGAAGAAATAAAGAAATGGAGTTAGAGTATGAAATTAAATAAAATATTATTAAGTATGATATTAGTTATATCACTAAATTTTGCCGAAGATAAAGTGGATGTAAACTTTAGAGATTTAGAGCTAAAAGATTTTATAGAGATGGTAAGTAAAATTACAAATAAAAATATTTTAGTTGATAGTAAATTAAATGGTAAGGTAAATTTTGTATCTACAAAACCAATCAAAAAAAGTTCTTTAATCCCTTTAGCAAACTCTATTCTTGCAGGGAAAGGGCTTACACTTATAGATTTGGGAGATTTTTATAAAGTTATAAAAGCTGGTGATGCTGCGGGAGAGGGATTAGAAGTTAGTACTAATGTTGGTGGTACTACCATGAAAACAGTTGTTTTTACACTTAAAGGTTCGAATGCTTCTGTATTGAGAGCCAAAATAAAACCACTTTTACATAAAAATGCTAAGGTTGTTGCATTTAAAAATAATAATATGTTATCAATCACAGCAAACCCTAGAACACTTAAATCCATTAAAAAGCTTATCGATTCAATTGAAGACCATAGTAAAAAAGGTTCAGTATTTATTAAACTTAAAAATGCTTCAGCAAAAAGTGTATATATAAATGCATTAGCAATGACAAAAAAGCTTTTTCCTCAAGCTATTGAAAGTGAAAAAGTTGATATTATGAAAGATGAAGCAACAAATACAATTATTCTTGTTGGTAAAAAAGATAATGTAAATAGAATGGTAACCTATATTAAGCAACTAGATGTTGAAGGTGAAAATATAGAACAACAAATGTATGTTATCCCTCTTGAAAATTCTAATGTTGAAGAGATGGAAAAGATTTTATCTAAAATTATTTCTCAGATGAATGGTCTTCAAGTAGCTCAATCTAAAGTTAAAGGTAAACTAATCAAACCTCAAAAAGCCATGGTTGTAAGTGATTTAGAAAGAAATGCACTTGTCATATTAGCTTCGTCTGAACAGATTGATAATATTAGGGAAACAGTAGCTAAGCTTGATATAGAAAAACCACAAGTTTTTGTAAAAGCAAAAATTGTTGAGATTAATCAAAATATTGCTAGTGCATTAGGCGTAAGATATGGTTTTGAAGGTGGTCAAATCACATCTCAAGGTCTTTTCTCTGTTGCTGGTGGGATGCTTGGTGGGTCATCTATGATGGTATCTCAAAATCTTTTAGGTTTTTTAAATACTCAATCAACAAATTATGATGCTAATGGTAATGCGATTACAAATACTACTACACCATTTAAGTTTTCAGCAGACATCTCTGAGGTTTTTGCATTAGGAGCTAAAATTGATATGCTAAGTCAAAATGGTGGAGCTCAAATTCTTAGTGAGCCTTCAATTTTATGTACAAACAATAAAGAGGCATCTATATATGTTGGTCAAACTCAATCAATTCTTACAAGTAGTGCAAAAGGTAATAATGCACAAGATTTAACAAGAAATAGTTATAGTAGAGAAGATATTGGTATAACACTTAAGGTAAAACCTAGATTATCAAGTAATAATAAAGTAACACTTAGCGTAGAGGCTGTGATTGAAGATGTTTTAGGTGGTTCAGGGTCATTATCTGACAGACCAACTACAACAAAAAGAAAAGTAGTTACTAATGCAATTGTAAATAATGGTGAGACTATTATTGTTGGTGGATTAATAAAAAAATCATCAGGAAAAGGTGTAACAAAAGTTCCTCTTTTAGGGGATATTCCAATTATTGGAGACCTCTTTAAATCAACATCTGATGCCGATACTAGTGTAAATGTTGTAATATACCTTACTCCATATATTGTACGAAAAAGTGGAGATTTGAAAAAACTTAGAAAACTATTATCAGAACTAGATGGTCTTCAAATAAAATATAACTCTCTTGTTTATAAAGGATTAGAAAAACGGGCAAAGAAAAATGGTGCTAGTGGACGTTTAGTTCAATCAACCACTTCAACTTCATCAAAGCCACTCCATCCTGCAAGTAATAGAATCCGTTATCATAATGACGAAGAGAGTGATACAATCTTTATCCCAGGACAATAAAATGCAGTTACCAATATTAAAAGATGTAAATCTTGAACCATTATGGGAAGAAGGGATGGATTATAGATTATTTATAAAACATTCTTTACTCTTTTCCACTTTAGATACTCAGAATATATCTGTAACAAAAGAGAGTGAGTTGTCATCAGCATTAAATTATATGTCTCAGTTATCAATAGATTATGAGCTTTACCTTGTGGACGATGATAGTTATGATAGATTACTTCATAAATTTCAAGAGCTTCAAACTGGTTCAGATTTTGAAAACGTCTCATCCGAAGCTACAGAAGAGCTTATTGAAGTGGAGTCAGACCTCTTAGAGTTTATACAAAATTCACAAGATTTGTTATCTAGCGAAGAGTCCGCACCAATTATTAAACTTGTAAATTCACTGTTTTTTCAAGCGATTAAAAAGGGTGCAAGTGATATTCATATTGAGAGTGGAGAAAATAAAGGTGAGGTTAGATTTCGTGTTGATGGAGCATTAAAAAAGCATCTTGATTTAGATAAAAAAATTATTGAGCTTGTAATTAACCGTATAAAAGTTATCTCTAATCTGGATATTTCAGAAAAAAGAGTACCTCAAGATGGGAGAACTCAACTAAAAATATCTGGTAAAACACTTGATGTTAGGGTTTCAATTTTACCAACTTATTATGGTGAGAGAATTGTTATGAGAATCTTAATGCAGAGTGAACATATACCAACTCTTTCAGATTTGGGATTTGATGATAATTTAACAAAAAGATTTTATGATTTGTTAAAACACTCTCATGGAATGATACTTGTAACGGGTCCAACAGGGTCAGGAAAGTCTACAACCCTTCATTCATTTTTACAACATATTGCAACACCTGATAAAAATATTATTACAGTTGAAGATCCTGTAGAGTACAATGCAGATAATATTAATCAGATTCAAGTTAATTCTAAAGTTGGATTAACATTTTCAGCAGCACTTCGTTCAATTCTTCGTCAAGATCCAGATGTTATAATGATTGGTGAGATTAGAGACCAAGAAACAGGGATTATTGCCCTTCAATCGGCACTAACAGGACACTTGCTTTTATCAACTCTTCATACAAATGATGCAACTTCATCTATAACAAGATTGATGGATATGGGGATACATGATTATCTTATATCCTCTACACTTTTAGGTGTTTTAGCTCAACGATTGGTTAGAAAATTATGTGTATCTTGTTGTGAAGAGTCTGTTTTATCTCAAAATGTAGTTAACGATTTAAATTTATCATTTTATACAAATACAAAAAAGGCTGTTGGTTGTAAAGATTGTGATTTTACTGGATATAAAGGTAGAGCAGCAGTTGGAGAGCTATTTATTTTAAATGATAGTGTAAAAGAGATGATAAAGAAAAAATATACAGATCATCAAATTAGAGTAGAGATGAAAAAACAGGGGATGCAAACCATTTCTGATCAACTAAAAATTATGGTAGAAGATGGAAGTACAAGCTATCAAGAGGCTCTTAGAGTTGGAATAATGGATGGCTAATTATGCATAATGATACTAAAATTCTTTCAAAACTTGGAACTGGTGCTTTAGCTCCAGATATTAGTGAGGCTGAAGCCATCACTTCCGATGAGTTTTGTAAGATAGATAATAGAAAAAAAGCTTTTACTTTAATAGAAGTATTAATATCTATTGCAATATTAGGATTTGTAATATTGGTATTATTTAGAACTTTAGATATGGTAAGAGCGTCTAATAGTCATCTTTTTAGTTATCTTCAAAAAAGTACACAAGAGCTAAAGGGTATTAAGATGCTATATCTTGATATTTTAAAATCAGATGGAAATTTAACTATAAAACAAGATGATTTTAGCCGTTTATGTATAGAAGATACAACTAATTCATTACATGGCTTAAATTCTTCTAAAGTTTGTTGGGTAATAGCTAAAAAGGATAATAGACTTTTACGTATAGAGGGGAATAATTATAAGTTACCAGCTAGTTCTGAAGCAAAAGTTGAAGCTGATGAGGTGATGAAAGATATAACTCACTTTTATGTGGCAAGGAATAAAGATAGAGTTCTTGTTATATTGGATTCTAAAGGCTCAACTAATCCTATATCTTTTATGGTTCAAGGGGTGATGGAACCAATTCAAAAGAAGAAGAAAAAGAGAATAAATAATAATAAAAAAAGAACTACTCCCACTTCTGTACCAATTCAAAAAGTAACACCAACTACTCCTAAAGTGCAAGAAGATATGAAAAAGGGTATGTTTTAAGTTTTTTTACTAAATCACTCCTCTATATAAGTCTTTTTATGTAATAATTTTATTATTTTTTATAAAAGCTAAACTATTTGCGAAAATAGGACAGAAAGCTACGGGTCTTATTATATATCTTCATATATCAAGATAGCCGAGTTACTAATTATTCCAATACAATTTTTTATTAATAAGGGAGATCTTATGTTAATTCGCTTTATTTACACATTTTTGATATTTAATATCATATTTATTCAATCCTCTTCTGCATTAGATGCAGATATTCAACCTGTAGTATTTGAAGATAGTGCGGAAGAGATTCCTGCTGAGTCTATATTTTATTATTATGTGAAGCTTAAAAATAATACATCAACATCTACTACTAATAGTGATGTCAATCTTACCGTAACCATACCAGTTGGATTTGATTACAATGCTACTAATTTAACCGAGTGTAGTTATGGTGGTTTAATACCTAGTGAGGGTAATGAGACAAGAGATGTAGTTTTTTGTAATTTTACATCATTTTCTGGAAATCAAGCAAGAGATATTAATATCACTCTAAAATCAGGAAGAGAAAAGGGTGTTTTTAAAAGTATTGCCACAGCTTTTTATGATGGCGATGTAAATAATGATAATGATAGCGAAAATGTTAAAACTACTATTGTTGAGAGTGCTGATGTTGAGTTAGTGAGTTATGATGCAGTAAATCCAATTATTCCATCTAGTGGTATTGTTGAGTATAAAATGGTGGTAAAAAACCATGGTCCTTTTGCTACTAATAATATAAAGTTTGGGACTAGATTAGCAACTGGACTTGAGTTTTATGGGGATAATGCTGATACGCCAAGTGATGATGATTCTAATTGGAATTGTAGTTCATCAGGGCAAGATGTAACTTGTACTAGAGATAGTTTGGATATTGATGATATAAAAACTTTTTATTTTAGAGCGAAATCTGTAAATGATATTTTGGGTGATTTAGGACAAGATGGAGAAGTAGAATCTGATTCTATAATTATAGATACTAATTTGAATAATAATATTAATCATGTTAATATTGAAATAGTTGATGGTACAAATGTAGCTATTAATAAAAAGATTGAACCTGAACTTATATTGGAAAATGATGTAGCTAGATTTGAGTTAGAAGTTTCAAATATAGGTTATAGAGAAGCTGAAAATGTTGTTGTAACTGATACTATTGATAGCAATTTTCCTATTTTTGATGAGAATATAACGGCACCTGCTGATTGGAATTGTACTATATCTAGTCAAACTCTAACCTGTACCTATGATAAAAATATGACTAAAGATTATAGTGGTACTATCAAAATAGCAATTCAAGCCCCTGATATAACAGATGATACAGATGATTATTATAGTAATAGTGCCTCTGTTACAACAACTTCAGCAGATACGGATAGTCTTGATGATGATTCTACCATAAACTTTATAGTTTGGGCAGACCAAGCAGATGTAAATATTTATAAAAAGAAAACTATTAAGGTAGAACCAAAAGATGGCAACCCTATTGTTGAGGGAGAGATGATGGTTTCAAAAATTATAGTATATAATAATGGTCCAAGAGAAGCAATACCTGTACAGATATTTGATGATTTAGATGAAAATGAAACCTATTCTAGTTTTACTGGAACTGATTGGAATTGTAGTGTTAGTGGTAAAAGAGTAACTTGTGATTATAATCGAACTATACTAACTAATGAAAATTCTAAAGAATTAATAATAGAGACAAAAGCTGATAGTGATGGAGATATTGAAAATATTGCATTAATTAATAATAGTAAATTACTATATCCTGATTTAGATACTATAAATCATGCTAAATCTCAAAGTATTAAGGCAAAAGCATATCCTGAGAGTGCAGATTTGGTAGTTGTAAAAGATACAAATGATACAGATGTTACATCTGATGAAAATAGATTTGAGTATTATATTGATATTACCAATAATGGTCCTGCCGTTGCAACAAATATAAATTTTAGAGATGTTATACCACAATATATAGAAGCTTTTGGAGATAGATTAGCTACTCATATTGTAGCAGAAACTAATAGCACAGAGGATAATCATTGTAGTGTTAATAATGCTGAGGTGAATTGTAGTATTTCATCTATTGATGTAAATGATACTGTACGAGTTACAATTGGCGTATTTGGAGCTAAAGCAGTTGGGACAAAAGAGAATAATGCAACAGCATTTTCTAGTGATGTACCCGACCCTAATCGTACTAATAATGAGGGTAATGTTACTGTAACAGTAGAATCTAGCGCTGATATTATGGTATCAGTAAATAAAGTAACATTTGCTAGTGAAGATGAATTTATATATGCAGGGACTAATGGTTTATATACTATTCAAGTGATTAATAATGGTCCAATAGAGGCAAAAGATGTAAATTTAACTAATGTTTTTATTGGTGATAAGTTTAAAGTAATAGAATTTAATGAATCTGATTGTACTTTAGCTGATGATAATCGCTCTTTTAGTTGTGATTTAGGAGATATGAATTATAAAGAGAGTAAAACTATTGAGATTACCATTCGTCCAACACATTATATAGGGCATAATATACCTTGGGATATTAATAATACGGCAACTGTTACAATGAGTACATTTGATAGTAATTTAAGTAATAATGAAAAGAATGAGACTTTGCCTATAAAAGATGGAGAGGTGGATATATCTATTGAAAAAGATGAATCAGAACTTTTTATTGAACCACTTGGATTTGATGCAAATGATACAGATAATAATAGAATCGTATATAAAATTACAGTTACAAACCTTGGTCTATCAGAGGCTACAGGTATTAAATTAGTAGATAAGATGGTAAATGTATTTCCTAATAATGATCAGAATGTGACATTTTTAGGAGATGGCACTGATGCTAATGGAACTACTGTAAAAGATTTTAATATGTGTGTTGAACCAACTAATAATAATTTTAATCCAAATAATACAGAATCTAGTCATGAGGTAAATTGTAGCATTCCCAATATGGAGAGTGGAGATGAATTTATACGATATTTAACATTCCAATTACATGATTCACCACATAGAGTCAAAGGTGATGTTTATCATAATGAGATAAATGTAACAACATTGGAAGTAGAAAAAGAGAATGATAATAACTTTGAAGATGAGAAGAGTACAGTTAGAACTTTTGTTGATTTAGAGATAAATAAAACTGCTTCTATAGATAATGTTGAAGTTGGGCAAGATTTTAATTTTACTTTTGATATTTATAATAATGGTCCTGGATATGCAACAAGTACAGAAGTTACGGATACATTACCTAATGGTATGGAATTAATTGCTACTCCAATAGTTAGAGATAATGATGGAACTTGTAGTGGTGGATTAGGTGATATAAAATTTGCTTGTAATATTGGTAATTTACTTGATGATGGATATTTGGCATTGGAAGATAATAAATCTATACAAATTATAGCACAAGTAAGAGTAGTAAATTATCCATCAAGTGGGCAAGTCATAAACACAACTCTTGTAATAACATCAGCTCCTGATAAGAATTTAACTAATAATAAAGATAACTCTACTGTGGGGGTCTATAAACCTGCTGTTATTGGTAATAAAGTTTGGCTTGATAAGAATGCTAATGGTATTCAAGATAGTGGTGAGATTGGACTTAAAGGAGTTCTTGTAAAACTTCTTGATGAGAACAAAACTTTAGTTACTACAACTACTACTAATAGTAGTGGTATTTATAATTTTGATATTAATCATACTGCCGATTATTTTATCTTGGTTGAACCTGATAGTAAATATCAAATATCACCAAAAAATGTAGGTGGTAATGATGAGCTTGATAGTGATATTAATAGTTCTAAAATTACAGATAAGTTTCATGTGGATTATGGAGACAATAATCAATCCTTTGATATTGGTTTATATGAATTTGCATCTTTAGGAGATAGAGTTTGGTTAGATAATAATGGTGATGGAATTCAAGACAGTGGGGAATTAAATGTTAGTGATGTAAATGTGACTCTATATATTAAAGGAAACTTGACAGCTATAGCACAGATGGAGACTAATGAAACAGGAGAATATCTTTTTGAAAATTTAGTTCCAAATAAATATTTTGTAAAATTTAGTGATATTAATGTAAGTTATAGATTTACAGTAAAAGATACTGGAGATGATATTAATGGAAGTGATGTAAATACTACAGGATATACTGATATATTTGAATTAAAAAGTAATGAACATAATAGAAGTATTGATGCAGGTATATTTGAACCAGTTAGTGTTGGTAATTTAGCTTGGCATGACAAGAATGCTGATGGAATTCAAGATAATAATGAGAGTAATCTTTCTAATGTTAAAATTGAACTTTGGACTTATGGTGATTGGCAACAGCAGGTTAAAAAAGATTTAGATGGCAATACTTTTGGAACAGATGGAACAATAGAGACAAATTCAACAGGAGAATATATCTTTGACAATTTAAAACCTGATAAATATTATTTAAAAGTTACAGAGTTAGATGGATATAAGTTTACTTTTACTCATCAAGGTTCAGATTATAAGATAGATAGTAATATTCAATCTTTAGGTAGTTATATAGGAGATTCTACAAGTTTTATTTTATACTCGGGAGAGGATAATAAAAGTATAGATATTGGATTATATAAACCTGTAAAAATTGGTGGTAATGTATGGGAAGATTATGATTATAATGGAACAAGAGAGAGTAGTGAAGATAATGTATCAAATGTAACTGTAACTTTAATAACAGATGGTACTATTACAACAACAACTACGGTTACAGATAGTAATGGTAGCTATATATTTGATGATTTACTGCCAAATCATACTTATGGAGTAGAGTTTTCTAATTTACCTGCTAATTATCTATTTACTAAACAAGATATAGGTAGTGATGATAATGATAGTGATGCGAATATCACAGGATATACAATTCAAACTGATATTATGTATTCAGGAGATAGCAATCTAACTCTTGATGCAGGTATATATGACCCTATTGTAATTGGTGATAGAGTTTGGGAAGATAGCAACTATAATGGGATACAAGATAGTGGCGAAAATGGTGTAGCTGGAGTATTAGTTAAACTTGTAATTGATAATATAGTTCAAGATGATATAAATACTACAACTAATAGTAATGGAAATTACTATTTTGGTAGAGTATTAGAATTAAAACCTGACCATAATTATAGTGTAGAGTTTGTAATCCCTAATGGTTGGTTTGCTACCAAACAGAATATAGGAGATGATGGTAAAGATAGTGATGGAAATGCTAATGGTCAAGGTGTAGAGTCGGTTAAAATGTACTCTCATCAAGCAAACTATAGATTTGATATGGGTATATATAGAAAAGCTTCATTAGGTGATAGAGTTTGGATTGATAAAAATGGTAATGGTCTTCAAGATAGTGGAGAAGATAATGTAACAGAAGATATAAATGTAACTCTATATAGTTCTGATGGTACAGAGATAAATAGCACTTCAACTGGTGCTGATGGGACATATCTATTTAGTGGATTAAATCCTGATAGTTATTTCGTAATATTTGATAAATCTACACTACCAACTGATTATGTTATAACAGAAGTAAATATATCAAATAATAGCAATGATTTACTTGATAGTGATGCTAATAGAACCACAGGGCAGAGTGATACTCTGTTTTTGAGTTCAGGAGAGGATAATAGAAGTGTTGATATGGGTATCTATAAGCCTGTTGATATTGGTGATAAGATTTGGATAGATACAGATGCAGATGGTATCCAAGATAGCAATGAAAATAATTATACAAGTGCTATTACTATAACTCTAGTAGATATAAATGGATTAGAGGCTAATCGAACAGTAGATTCTAATAGTAGTGGTTACCTATTTAAAGATGTAAGACCTGGTAGTTATTATTTAGATTTTAATGTGCCATCTCAATATGAGATAAGTCCAAAAAATGCTACAAGTAGTGAATCTGATAGTAATGTCAATTCAAATAAACAAACTGATAATTTTGATATTGTTTCAAGTGAAGATGATTTAACAATTGATTTGGGTATTTATCAAAATATCTCTCTTGGGGATAGAATTTGGTATGATACTAATATGAATGGTATTCAAGATAGTGGAGAGAATAATTTATCAGTATCTGTAACTGTTGAACTTTATAAAGAAGATGGTACATTAGTTGATACAAATGTTACAACTAATGGAGAGTATCTATTTACTGATTTCACTCCATCTAACTACTATCTAAAGTTTACTTTGCCAAATAATTATGCAATATCTCCTGATAATGCTATTGGTAGTGATGATAATAATGATAGTGATATAAATTCAACTATGCAAACTGATATAATTACTATGGGTTCTAATGATGAGAATTTATCAATTGATGTGGGAATGTATGAACTAGCATCTATAGGAGATAGAATTTGGCTTGATAAAAATGCAAATGGTATTCAAGATATTGGAGAGGATAATATAACAGAAGATATTACCGTAACTCTATATTATGATAATAATGGAACAGTTGCTAGAAGTGTAACTACAAATGATGGAAGTTATCACTTTAGCAAACTTATTCCAACTGACTATAATCTATCATTTACAGTCCCAAATGGATACTATATAACAAATCAAGATGTAGGTGTAGATAGTAATGATAGTGATGTTAATATTACAACTCTAAGGACAGTTACAACCAATCTTGAAACAGGTGAAAATGATTTAACTTGGGATATGGGAATATATCAAAAAGCATCATTGGGTAATAGAGTGTGGATAGATGCAAATGGTAATGGGTTGCAAGATAGTGGAGAGTCTAATGTAAGTGATATAAATGTAACACTATATAAAGTTGGGAATCCAACACCATTAGAATCAGTAGATACAAATGCAACTGGTGGTTATCTATTTACAGAATTAATTCCTAGTGAATATTATGTCGTATTTGATAATACAACTCTGCCAACAGATTACATCTTCACCGAACAAAATATAACAGGAAGCAGTGATTTACTTGATAGTGATGCAAACACAAGCACAGGAATAAGTGATATTATAGAGTTAAGTTCAAACGAACATAATAGAAGTATAGATGCAGGTATCTATAAACCAGTAAACCTAGGAAATAGAATATGGGAAGATACCAATGCAGATGGTATCCAAGATACTGGAGAGTTAAATACAACTCAAAGCATTACAGTAACTCTATACGATACAAACCATAGAGAAGCAAATAGAACAACAACTATCTCTAATGGAGATTACCTATTTACAAATGTAAGACCAGGTAACTACCAAGTAGAATTTAGCCTACCAAGTGGCTATAAAATAAGTTATGAAAACAGTGGAAGTGATGATTTAATTGATAGTGATGTAAATCCAACTACAAAAATTACACAATCATTTGATTTAGTATCAAATCAAAATGACCTAAGCCGAGATATGGGAATTTATCAAGAGGCAAGTTTAGGAGATAGAGTTTGGATAGATGCAAATGGTAACGGAGTTCAAGATAACAATGAACTTAATGTTAGTAATGTAACTGTTAAATTACATCTTGTAAGTGATGATAGTGAAGTAGATTCAAAAACAACTAATGGTGATGGAGAATACCTATTTACAAATGTTAGACCACAAAACTATTATGTAGTATTTAGTGGTTTAGATACAAATTATATTTTTACTCTGCCAAACAATGATAGTAATAATAGTATAGATAGTGATGTAGATGAGAATGGAAAAAGTGAAGAGATTAGACTTAGTTCAAATGAGCATAATAGAACAATAGATGCAGGTATAGTTTTACCAATCACAATTGGAGATAGAATTTGGAAAGATACAAACGCAAATGGTATTCAAGATTTAGGCGAGGGAAATTATACTGGAAATTTAGAAGTTAAATTATATTATGAAAATAATGATTCAATATATAAAACAACAACAGCAACAAATGGCGAATATGAATTTACAAATGTAATACCTGAAAATTATTATATTGGATTTGAAATTCCATCAACATATTATACAAGCCCTAAAAATGCAACTGTTGATACAGCTGATAGTGATACAAACACAACAGGATTTACAGCACCATTCGCAATTCACTCAGGAGATAATAATCTAACTCTTGATATGGGTATCTACCAAAAAGCATCATTAGGTAATAGAGTTTGGATTGATAATAATGGTAATGGATTGCAAGATAGTGGTGAGCTAAATGTTACAGATGTGAATGTAACTTTATATGATAGTTTAGGAAATGAATTAAGTAGTATGAATACAGTTGATGGAGCATATCTATTTGATGAGTTAGTTCCGAGTGAATACTATGTAGTATTTGATAAAACAACTTTGCCACAAGATTATATATTTACCGAACAAAATATTACAGGAAGTAGTGATTTACTTGATAGTGATGCAAACACAAGCACAGGAATAAGTGATATTATAGAGTTAAGTTCAAACGAACATAATAGAAGTATAGATGCAGGTATCTATAAACCAGTAAATCTAGGAGATAGAATATGGGAAGATACAAATGCTAATGGAATCCAAGATGCAAACGAGAGAAATACAACTCAAAATATTACAGTAACTCTATACGATACAAACCATAGAGAGGCAAATCGAACAATAACAGCATTAAATGGAGATTATCTATTTACAAATGTAAGACCAGGTAACTATCAAGTTGAATTTAGTTTGCCAAATGGATATAAAATAAGTTATGAAACTACTGGAAGTAATGATTTAATTGATAGCGATGTAAACTCAACTACAAAAATTACACAAGCCTTTGAGTTAAAATCTAATGTAGATGACTTAAGCCGAGATATGGGAATTTATCAAGAGGCAAGTTTAGGAGATAGAGTTTGGATAGATGCAAATGGTAATGGGATTCAAGATAATGATGAACTTAATGTTACTGGAGTAACTGTAAAACTACACCTTGTAAGTGATAATAGCGAAGTATACTCAACAACAACTAATGCAGATGGAGAATATCTATTTGAACATATTAGACCACAAAACTATTATATAGTATTTAGTAATTTAGATACAGATTATATCTTTACTCTACAAGACAATGATAGTAATAATAGTATAGATAGTGATGTAGATGAGAATGGAAAAAGTGAAGAGATTAGACTTAGTTCAAATGAGCATAATAGAACAATAGATGCAGGTATAGTTTTACCAATCACAATTGGAGATAGAATTTGGGAAGATACAAATGCAAATGGAATTCAAGATTTAGGCGAGGGAAATTATACTGGAAACTTAGAAGTTAAATTATATTATGAAAATAATGATTCAATATATAAAACAACAACAGCAACAAATGGCGAATATGAATTTACAAATGTAATACCTGAAAATTATTATATAGGATTTGAAATACCATCAACATATTATACAAGCCCTAAAAATGCAACTGTTGATACAGCTGATAGTGATACAAACACAACAGGATTTACAGCACCATTCGCAATTCACTCTGGAGATAATAATCTAACTCTTGATATGGGTATCTATCAAAAAGCATCATTAGGAAATAGAGTTTGGATTGATAATAATGGTAATGGATTGCAAGATAGTGGTGAGTTAAATGTTACAGATGTGAATGTAACACTATATAAAGTTGGGAATCCAACACCATTAGAATCAGTAGATACAAATGCAACTGGTGGTTATCTATTTACAGAATTAATTCCTAGTGAATATTATGTCGTATTTGATAATACAACTCTGCCAACAGATTACATCTTCACCGAACAAAATATAACAGGAAGCAGTGATTTAGAAGATAGTGATGCAAATACAACTACTGGAATAAGTGACACGGTAGAATTAAGTTCAAACGAACATAATAGAAGTATTGATGCAGGTATCTATAAACCAGTAAATCTAGGAGATAGAATATGGGAAGATACAAATGCAGATGGTATCCAAGATGCAAACGAGAGAAATACAACTCAAAATATTACAGTAACTCTATACGATACAAACCATAGAGAGGCAAATCGAACAATAACAGCATTAAATGGAGATTATCTATTTACAAATGTAAGACCAGGTAACTATCAAGTTGAATTTAGTTTGCCAAATGGATATAAAATAAGTTATGAAACTACTGGAAGTAATGATTTAATTGATAGCGATGTAAACTCAACTACAAAAATTACACAAGCCTTTGAGTTAAAATCTAATGTAGATGACTTAAGCCGAGATATGGGAATTTATCAAGAGGCAAGTTTAGGAGATAGAGTTTGGATAGATGCAAATGGTAATGGGATTCAAGATAATGATGAACTTAATGTTACTGGAGTAACTGTAAAACTACACCTTGTAAGTGATAATAGCGAAGTATACTCAACAACAACTAATGCAGATGGAGAATATCTATTTGAACATATTAGACCACAAAACTATTATATAGTATTTAGTAATTTAGATACAGATTATATCTTTACTCTACAAGACAATGATAGTAATAATAGTATAGATAGTGATGTAGATGAGAATGGAAAAAGTGAAGAGATTAGACTTAGTTCAAATGAGCATAATAGAACAATAGATGCAGGTATAGTTTTACCAATCACAATTGGAGATAGAATTTGGGAAGATACAAATGCAAATGGAATTCAAGATTTAGGCGAGGGAAATTATACTGGAAACTTAGAAGTTAAATTATATTATGAAAATAATGATTCAATATATAAAACAACAACAGCAACAAATGGCGAATATGAATTTACAAATGTAATACCTGAAAATTATTATATTGGATTTGAAATACCATCAACATATTATACAAGCCCTAAAAACATAGGCAATAATATAAATAATGATAGCGATACAAACAGCACAGGATTTACAGATGGTTTTGCAGTTCACTCTGGAGATAATAATCTAACTCTTGATATGGGTATCTACCAAAAAGCATCATTAGGAAATAGAGTTTGGATTGATAATAATGGTAATGGATTACAAGATAGTGGTGAGTTAAATGTTACAGATGTGAATGTAACTTTATATAGTACAACTTATCTTGATGTGAACATCACGCAAGAGACAAATAGTAGTGGTTACTTATTCAAAGATTTAAAACCAGGTGAATATTATGTGGTACTAGATAACCGTACCTTCCCAACACCTATTTATATATTTACAGAGCAAGATAGATTAAATGATGATACTATTGATAGTGATGTTAATGCAACTACTGGTATTAGTGATACTCTAATTCTTCGTTCAGGTGATAATAATTTAACTCTTGATGTGGGTATTTATGAGCCAGTTGTAAAGGTTGGTGATAGGATTTGGGAAGATACAAATGCTAATGGAATTCAAGATATTGGTGAGGGTAATTATATAGATGGGAATATTACTATTACTCTTGTTGATAATAATGGGTTAGAGCCAAATGCAACTATTATAACTAACGATGGAAATTATACATTTACTAAAGTTCGTCCAGGTAATTATCATTTAGAGTTTACATTGCCAACTAATTACCATATAAGTTTTAAAGATAATGCAGATGATAACAGTGATAGTGATATAGACCCTATAACCAAAAAAAGTCCAAACTTTGATATTGTTTCAGGAATTAACGATTTAAGTTGGGATATGGGTATCTATCAAAATGCCTCTTTGGGTGATAGAATTTGGATTGATAATGATGGAGACGGTCTTCAAGGCATAGGGGAGTTAAATATTACTGAGAGTATAGATGTAACGCTATATTATGAGGATAATGAAAGTGTTGCTCAATCAGTTACTAGTTCAAATGGAGAGTACCAGTTTAATAATTTAATTCCTGAAAAATATTATATTATGTTTAGTGATTTAAATACTAGCTATAGATTTACTGTTAAAGATAGTGGAGATGATATTAATGATAGTGATGTAAACGCTACAGGGTATAGTAACGCTTTTGAATTAAGAAGTAATGAGCATAATAGAAGTGTGGATGCAGGTATACTTCTTCCTGTAAGTATTGGAGATAGAATTTGGATTGATACTAATGCTAATGGTATTCAAGATACATCTGAGATTAATACTAATGAAGAGATTAATGTAACTTTATATTATGATGCTAATAAATCTATTGCGAGAACTTTAACTACAACCAATGGTGAGTATCTGTTTAATAATTTAAATCCAGAAAGATATTATATTAAATTTGACCTTCCTACAGATTATTATGTATCTCCTAAAGCAAGAGCAACGGACAATAATAATAGTGATGTAAACAGTGATGGGTTTACTGATTCATTTGCAGTCTATTCAGGTGATGAGAACTTGAGTATTGATATGGGTATTTACGAGAAAGCTTCTATTGGTGATGAGATTTGGTACGATATGAATATGGACGGTATTAGAGATGCTACAGAGAGTAGTGTTAATGTACCTGTTTTGGTTAAACTATTTGATGCAAATGGTACACAAGTAGCAACACAAAATAGTGTTAATGGTGTCTATAGATTTACCGATTTAATTCCAAGTGGATATATAGTAGAGTTTGAGTTACCTAATAATTATGCTTTATCACCAATGAATGTTGGTGGAGATGATACAACAGATAGCGATGTTAATGTGACAACTATGCGTAGTGATGTGATTAAGATTTCTGATTCAGGTGATGTGGATTTAAGTATTGATATGGGTGTTTATGAACTAGCATCTATTGGTGATAGGATTTGGCTTGATGCTAATGCTAATGGTGTGCAAGACAGTGATGAATCTAATTATATTGGTTCTATCAGTGTGGCTCTTTATAATGCTAGTGGTAGTTTGATTAGCAGGAAGAATATTACTAATGGGGTTTATCTATTTGATGAGTTAGAGCCTGATGATTATTATATTCAGTTTAGTTTGCCAAGTGGTTATATATTATCGGATAATGATGCTACTGGAGATAGTGCTGATAGTGATGTGGGGGTTAGTAATCTTAGGACTATTAGTACTAATTTAGCTCCAGCTGAGAATGATATGAGTTGGGATATGGGGATTTATCAACCTGTATCAATTGGTGACAGGATTTGGCTTGATGCTAATGCTAATGGTGTGCAAGATAATGATGAGCAAAACTATGATGGTGAGATTACTATAGAACTATATAAGCAGGGTGTGAAGGTTAGAGATATAACTGTTGATGATGGTGAGTATCTGTTTAGTGGGTTGAGACCTAGTGAGTATAGTGTTAAAGTGATTTTGCCTGATGGGTATTATTTGAGTCCTAAGGGTGTGGGAGATGATAATAGCAGTGATAGTGATATGGGTCTTGAGAGTTTTGAGAGTGATTCTATGGTATTGAGCAGTGGGGTTAATATTGATAATTTAGACATTGGGATTTATCAGTTTGCTAGTATTGGCGATAGGATTTGGTATGATACTAATATGGATGGGATTCAGGATGTTAATGAGAGTAATATTGATGTGAACATAAGTGTTAGGCTTTACAATAGCAATAATGAGATGATTAGGGAGGTTTATAGTGACGATGGGGTTTATCTGTTTAGTGATTTGATTCCTGATGATTACAGTGTGGAGTTTGACCTAATTGATGGGTATATAGTGACTAAGGCTAATCGTGGAAGTGACGACGATATTGATAGTGATGTGGGTGCTAATATGCGTAGTGGCGAGATGATGTTAAGAAGTGGCGAGGACAATAGAAGTGTTGATATGGGAGTGTATGAGAGTGTATCAATTGGGGATAGGATTTGGCTTGACGATAATGGCAATGGGCTACAAGATGATAATGAGCTAAGTTTTGATGATGATGTGGTGGTTCAGTTATATAGCAGTGATGATAATTTGGTTAGGGAGATTAGTGTTAGTGATGGGGTTTATCTGTTTGAAGAGTTAGAGCCAGACGAGTATTATATCAAGGTGGAGTTACCTGATGGGTATGTTATTACCAAGCAGAATGTGGGCAATGAGGATAATCAGACCATTAACAGTGATATAAATGCGAGTAGTATGAGTAGTGATATGATTTTATTAAGACCTAGTGATGCTAATATGAGTGTGGATATTGGGGTTTATCAACTTGCTAGTATTGGTGATGAGATTTGGCTTGACGAGAATGCTAATGGTGTACAGGACGATGGTGAGAGTGGAGCATGTGTTGAGATTGAGGTGGTGCTTTATGATATTAATGGGAGCGAGGTTGATAGGTTAGTTACTACGAGTGGGGATTATATCTTTAACGATATTGAGCCGAGCAGTTATTATATTAAATTTATTGTAGATGATGGCTATCTATTTAGCAACATTGGGAACGATGGGGTTAGCGATGTTATAGTGATTTTATCAGGTGAAAAGAATGAGGTTACGGATGTTGGTATATATCTGATTAATAATGAGCTTATTGAGAATAGTATAGATGCTTTGGACGACGAGGTTAGCACTTTGGAAAATAGGAATATATCTATACCTGTAATGAGCAATGATTACGATTTAAATGGCGATGAGTTTGAGATTATAAGGTTTGACGAGAACAGTTCAGGTGGTGGAGTTATTAGCAAAGATGGGGATAATTTGGTGTATGTTCCCAAAGATGGCTTTATTGGTTTGGATATGTTTAGGTATGAAATTATGGACAGCAATGGTTTAATAAGTAAGGCAACTGTTAGGGTTAATGTATTGGAGTTGAGCAGTTTACCTATAGCTTTTAATGATAAGTTTATAACGGATATGGATGTTAGTTTGGAGGTTGATATATTGGGCAATGATATTCATACTATGGACGAGAATATTAGCTTATTAAGTGTTGAGAATAGTGCATCGGGGAGTGTTGAGATTTTAGGTAATGGGTTGGTTAAGTATATTCCTAATAGTGGGTTTAGTGGAGTTGATAGGTTTACTTATGTGATTATTGATGGAGATGGTGACGAGAGTAAAGCAGTGGTGACGGTTATTGTTTCTAAGCCGATTGTGGAGGAACCAATTATTAAGCAACCAATTATTATACCAGCGATTGAAATTTCTAGTGTGCCTATAGCAAATACAGACAAAGTAGATACAAATGAATTTACAAGTGTAATTATTGATTTATTAAGCAACGATACTCATACAACAGGTGACGATATTAGTTTATTATATATTGATAAACCTGCTAATGGTATTGTTATTTTAAAAGATGATGGTTCAGTAATATATATTCCTAATTTTGGGTTTAGTGGTGTTGATAGGTTTAGTTATACAGTTGAAGATAGTGATGGGGATAGAGATACTGGGCTTATTATAGTTACGGTTATTCCAGATGAACCTATTACAGAAGAGATTACTCCTAAACTAGAAACTCCTAAGGTAAATGAGCCTAAGGTTGTTATAGAGACTCCAATAGAAAACAATATTACTGAGTCTGATAAGAATGAAACTATTGATATTACTCCTGTAATACCTGTTGTTCCTGCTTCACCTGTTGATGATGAATGTGGTGAGTTTATTATTAACGATGATGTGTTTGAGGGTGTAAGAGATGAGGTTGCTTATATTGATGTGTTTGAGAATGATATACTTGTGGGAAGTGAATTTGACTACGATAGTTTAAGCTTTATTGATAATCATGGTGAGCTAGTGAGTATTATAGAGATTGATAATGAGGGTGTATGGAGTATTGACAATGAAAAAGGTTTAATTATCTTTACTCCAATAGAAGGGTTTAAAGGTATGGCAACAGAGATTAAATATATTTCTAATGCATTAAATGGATGTAAGCCAATTATTGGTGGTGCAACTATTTATGTAAGTTATCCTGAGGTTAAAGATGATGTTATTGAATTACCAGAAGATGCAATTGCAGGGAAAGATCCTGTAACTGTAGATATATTTGCTAATGACCCAATCAAAGATCCTATATTATCTACTTTACAAATTAAAGGTACAACTAATGCTGGAGACCCATTAGTGGTAAAAGGTGAAGGTACTTGGGTTATCCATAGAGATAAAATAATATTCACTCCATTTGATGGCTTCTTAGGTGATCCAACTCCTATTGAATATATCGTTCAAAATAATGAAGGTGAATCAACAAATTATGGTAAAGTTAAAATTTTTTATCCTGTAAAAGCAAGAGATAATACTGCTTATACAGATCCAGGTGTGCCAGTTACTATAGATATTCTTGGTGATGATAATGGAAACTTAGAAAAATCATCCGTAATATTAATAATACCAGAAGGTTTCCCTGTACCAGATACTACAATTTCAACAGATGGTAAAACTATAACTGTTCCAAATGAGGGGATTTGGCAAGTAAATGAAGATGGAACAGTTACATTTACGCCAGATCCTTTACTGGTTGGTTCTCCTACATCTATTGAATATAGTGTATTTAATAAAGATGGTGATAAAGTAGCAGGAGCTAAGATTACTGTAGAGTGTGAAGGTTGTATTTGTGAAGGTCAAATTGATAGTGCAGATTCAGCTAGTGGACTATCTATAATTTTACTTGTACTTTTAACTCTTTTACTTGTTAGTTTCGTTTCAAAAAGAAAAGAAATTTAGATAAGAGGCAATCCTTTGTGGTTGCCGCTTCAATATTAACTTTTAATTATATTAGGGTACCTACAAAGCATTTTTTTATTTCAGATATAATATCATAATTAAATATTACACTAAAAAGCTTAAAGGATTACAAATGGATAGAGACTTATATATAACAATTAACCCAAAAAGAGTAAAAGAGATTAAGCATTTAGTCGGTGGATTATCTTCAGTTATGACATTAGATGAGTTGATATTACATGAATTTGAAAAAAATAATTTTGCAGGTGTCATTAATCCATTTTTGGGTTCATCTATTATTTATAAGATAATTCAAGATAATTCTGTTGAGTATTTTGATTATTTAAAATGTGATTCTGATGCTCTTGGGGTGATATATTCCTTTTTAGTTAAGTGTGCAAGAAATAATGTTAGTTTTGATAGTTTACTTAATGGAGATAGATTAGATGCTATAGAAATAATTAATATAAAATATCAGGAATATAAAAAGAAACATAATTTAGTAGATATATCGGATATAGAAAATATTGTATCTTTGCAATGGGATAAGAATTTTGGATCTAAATTTAATAATATATATATTGATAATTTTATGATTGGAGATGTAAATTTTGTTAAGTCTAAATTACAAGAGAATATCTTAGAAATTATTTTAACTTTTGGAATAAAAATCTCATCGGAAGTGATGGCTTTAGCCTCACCAAAAACAAATATAATAAAACCTTCAATTAAAGTTTTTGACAAAGTAGATGAGGTTAGAACAGCTGTTAAAATTATAAGAAAGCTTATGGAATATGGAGTTAATTCTGACGATATTTTATTAGTAGCTGATAATATAAGAGAGTATAGTGAATTTTATAGGATGTTATCTGATGAGTATAAAATCAGTGGTTATAGCTCTGTAGGATTGTCTCTTACATCATATTTTGATAGTGAAAATCCAGATATGAAAGATGTGTTTAATAAGTATAGCTCTAAAATTAAATCTATTGACAAACTGTATAAAAAGCTTGGTTTAGAACTTAGCAATGAGATAAAACAAAATATTAAATCATCTTTTCAGATAAGTGATAAAAAAATAGGTATTGAACTGTGTGAGTTAAGTGATTTGGTTGGAAGCGAACATAAATATAAGCATATTATTTTTATTGGAGGGGATATTAATCGTTTTCCTAGAAGTGGAAGTGATAATTTTTTATGGAGTTATGATGAAGATTTAAGATGGTTTTATGCAAATGACTATTTTACAAGTGCCAAAACTGGGTTAGACGAACTTAAAAGATTAGCTACTAATTTCTATATAGTTACTGCTAATTATAGTGGTAAAAGAGAGCTAATGCCATCTATTTTATTAAGTGATACCTATTATAATAAAATCATTGATATAAGCGATATAAATAGTCCAAACCAATTATCGTTAAAAAATCAAACAGTTATATCAGATAAGAATATAAAAGAGTATTATGAGACTATATTAAGTGAAAATTTAACTAAGTTTGATGGTATTGGAGTGAATGGATTTGAAGATATTACTTTATCGGCTTCTCAAATTAATAAATATATCTCTTGCCCTTTAGCATATCTCTACTCAAATAGATTAAAGATTCAAGCACCAACTGAAACTCAAGAAGGATTTGATGTTATGGAACAAGGGAGTTTGATGCACCTTTGTTATGAGTTATTTGGTAAGAAAATAAGAGATAGAAAAATTACCCATATTGATTCAGATAGATTGTTTGAATTGATGTATCAGGTCTCCGAAGATGCTTTTAAAATTTTTAGTAAAAAAAGTGATACAGTAGAAACTATTCATCATAGACTTTTTTTAAATACTCTACAAGCAGGGCTAAAAAATAATGAAAAATATGGTCTATTAGCTAAATTTGTAAATTATTATATTGAAAAAGCTAGTGAACTTAACTATTTTCAAGACTCTAAATTTGAGTATAAATTTGCACTAGATAAAAATCTTAATGCTTGTGGTGTTAATAGTGATGAGATATTTATTAAAGGTGTAATTGATAGAATTGATATACTTAAAAGTATGGTTAATGTGATTGATTATAAGTCAAAAAAGATGAATGCTAATTTTGATAGCGAAAAGATGAAAGAGATACAAGAGTTAAAAGATGTGCAATTGGCTTTGTATATTCTCTATGTAAAACAGCAATTTACAGACAAAAATTATTATGCTTCTCTTCTTAGTTTTAAAGGGGATAAACCCTATTATCACTTTGCAAACTTATCAAATGAGAATATTAAAAATTATGAGCTTTATAGTGATGAGTATGAAGAAAAATTAAAAAATTTGATATTTACAACTCGTGATGATATACAAAATGGTAAGTTTGGATTTAAAGATAGTGATGATAAAGTATGTGGCTATTGTGATTTTAAAAATATTTGCCATAAAACTGTTTTGAATAAGCCTAATCTATATTAAATCATAAAACTAGGATTTATGGGAAAACAAAAAATATATCAATTGAAGAGTTACTTGCCTATAATTTACCTTACTATCTTTTTTAGTTTCAATTTTTGACGACTAGTGAAATAATTAATGGATAAAGTATATTAAAAACTATAGCTAATATACAGCTTACTAGTCTTATCATATCTTTATTGGATTAGTCATTGGACTTTTAAGAATAAATAACTGATATTTATCATTTTACCGACATTCATCACCCCTCTAAACTTAAACTAATATAAAACAACTAATCATAAAACTCTTCATAATCATCCCCTAAGCACTCCAAAATAATCTCATGATTTTCATTAAAATAGTCCAATTGGCTCTCTCCTTCAAATAAAATTAAAACTACAGAGAAAAAATATTGAAAAATCCATCTCATAGTAGGATTTGATATTGGTTTTCTCTTCTGATTCGGAAAAGTCAGGCTATTTTTTTTCATATTTTTGCGAACTTTATGTTCTAATGCAGAATACACTAGTAAGGATAATGTCATAATCATTAATAATGATGCAATCCGTTCAGGTTTTTTTAAAAAGATAGAATCAGCATGAAATTTTTGGTCTTTTAAAAATCTAAAACCTCTTTCTACTTTTTGTTGATTTTTGTACTCATTTAAAATTTCTTGGGGTTTTAATGACTTATTTTCTAGCTCATTTGTTGCTAAAATAAAAATTCCATTTCTCTTTTTCTCTTCATGAAATTTACTTAGATTACTAGTCATATTTACCAAAACAGTATACTCTGTAGCATCTTTTTTAGGTTTTCCTCTTGTTGAATATCTCTTATGTTCAATAAGCTTAAAGCCCTCTACATCGGATATAGTCAGCTTTTTCTTTAAATCTTCTAATGCCTTTATTGCATCAATTTCACAAGCAAATTTTTGTTTTTCATATCTTATTTTAGCTTTTAAATCTTTTTTA
>Ga0256842_1000295_pt1 | contig 43823 bp, 51 predicted proteins | sample 4559240metaG_FD_185973 | JGI IMG/M metagenome (GOLD analysis project Ga0256842, IMG submission 185973) | Hydrothermal vent microbial communities from Guaymas Basin, Mexico - 4559-240 | ecosystem: Environmental > Aquatic > Marine > Hydrothermal vents | place: Mexico: Guaymas Basin | collected...
TGGTGGTCACTCACACTCTAAAGTTACAAGTATGACATTTGCTCCATTCATAGGTTATAAGATTCAAAAAAATGAGCATAACTACTCAATTTTAAAAATCGCTATATCTGAAGGGAAAAACCGTGAGATTAGAAGATTCTTTGCTCACTTTGGTACTGAAGTAGCTGACCTAAAAAGAGTTAGTTTCGCAGAGGTTGAACTTAACAACTTACCAACTGGAAAATCAAGATTCTTAACAAGAAGTGAATACTCAGCACTATTTACATTTATGAAAGCTGATGAGAAAAAACAAAGAGAGATTGGTAAGACTCAAAAAGATTCAAGAAGAAAGTAGATTTGGATTTTACACATCTTTTAAGACCATTATCATTTGATGAGATGGTGGGGCAAGAACATCTTAGTGATTCTAATGCTCCACTTAGAATCCTTTGTGAAAAAGGGGTTTTAGGGCATAGCTTTTTTTACGGTTCTGCTGGAGTTGGGAAAACAACTTTAGCTAGAATTATAGCCTCTACGATGGAGTTACCATTTTATGAGTTTAATGCCACTTCACTCAAAATCGAACAACTAAGAAAAATCTTTGAGCAATACAAAAACACCCTCCAAAAACCTTTAATATTTATAGATGAAGTTCACCGTTTAGCAAAAAATCAACAAGAGGTTTTACTCCCTGTTATGGAAAATAATAGTGTTCTAATTATAGGTGCTTCAACTGAAAATCCTTTCTTTTCACTCACTTCAGCGATTCGTTCCCGTTCTATGCTTTTTGAGCTTAAAAACATTGGTGATGAAGCTTTATATAAACTATTAGATAGAGCGATAGAATCTAGTTCTATAGAGTGTGAAAATGATGCTAAAGAGTATCTTGTTAAAAGTAGTGGTGGTGATGCTAGGGCTATGTTAAAACTTTTGGAGTTTTCTTCAAATATAGATACTCATATAACTTTAGATATTCTGAAATCTTTAAGACCATCAGCTTTAAGTGGTGGGAGTAGTGAGGCTGGAATCCATTATGACTTAACCTCTGCTATGATTAAATCTATACGGGGTTCAGATGTTGATGCTAGTATCTACTACTTGGCTCGTCTTATAGAGGGTGGTGAAAGTGCTGATTTTATCGCTAGACGACTTGTGATTTTAGCTAGTGAAGATATAGGGAATGCTAACCCTCAAGCACTAACACTAACAACATCTTGTTTGACAAGTGTTAGTAAGATAGGGTTTCCAGAAGCTAGAATCTTACTATCACAAGCAGTTGTTTATCTATGTGGTTCACCTAAATCTAACTCATCTTATTTAGCAATAAATAAAGCATTAAAAGCTGTAAGAGATGGTTTGTTGTTAGAGATACCTAAAAATATAACTCAACAAAATGAGGGCTATAAAAATCCACATAATTTTGGTGGTTATGTAAAACAAAACTATCTTTCTTCTAAAATTAAGTTTATAGAGTTAAAAAGTATAGGTTATGAGAAGAAAATGAAAGAATGGATAGAGAAATTAACTAAATTTAGTTAATTTTAATTATCTTAATAATACACTACACCTAATTAAATATAGAGGTAATATCATGGAAATATCGATTTTAGGCAATTCAATAGCAATTAATGGCAATATAAAAAGTGTCAGTGATTTTCAAAAAATCAAAAGTAATTTAGATTCATTAACTGTTCAACATAAAAATATCACTATAAAAATTAAAGATTCAATGTCAATAACATCTTCTGTAATTGGTTACTTTAACAAATTAATTTTAAAAGATAAAATAGATATTAATATAGAAGTTGGAAATGATCAACTTTTTGAACTACTAAATGAGTTAAATTTAGTAGCTGTATTTCATGCTAAAAAGGTTTAAAAATGACAATTAAATTTAAGCTTAATCTAATACTGATTTTGGTTGTAACTTTTTCATTAGTAATACTTGGCTTAACTATAAACAGGGCATACAATGAAAAAGTTATTATTGAAAGGGCTCAAGTACTAAATATTTTATCTCAAAAATTGAGTTTATTGATTCATGAAACACAAAAAGAGCGTGGTGCTAGTGCTGGATATTTAGGTTCAAAAGGTAAAAAATTTAACAACATTTTACCAAAACAAAGAATTTTAACTAACAAAAGAAATTCTAAATTAAAAGCATATATAGCTACATTAGATTTAAACTCTTTTTCAAATGAATTAAAATCAGAAATCGCAGGTTTTATATCTGATATGAATAGAATCAATAAAATTCGTTCTCAAGTTGATAATTTACAACTTAGTATAAAAGATGAAGTTGATTATTACACAAATATGAATAAAAAGATTTTAGATATAATATCTCTTACTGCTAAATTAGCAAATACTCAAAAGCTTGTAAAAGCACTAGATACATACACAAACTTTTTAAAATCTAAAGAGAGAGCAGGTATAGAAAGAGCTGTTTTAAGTGGTACATTTGCAGCTGATAAGTTTGCACCAGGTATGTTTGCTAAATGGATAACATTAGTAGCTGAACAAAATGCTTTTTTAAACTCATCTATGGCTATGGCTAATGATAAAGTTAAATCATTTTATAAAAGAACTATGGCATCTTCGGTTGTAGAAAAAGTAAATAATATGAGAGAAATAGCTGAGAAAAAAGCTTTAACTGGAAATTTTGGTGTTGATAGTGTTGTTTGGTTTAAAACAATAACAAAAAAAATAAATCTACTTAAAAAAGTAGATGATGAAATCTCAAAACAAAATTCATTACTTCTAAAACAAATAGAATCTAGATCTAAAATTAGTGCTTTAATAACAATTTCAAGTTATTTAATTTTTACTATAGTTATTTTTGTGATTATTTTACTTATTAGTAAAGGTGTAAATAAAAGTGTAACAAGTTCTTTGAAAAAAATCAATTGTGTATCTAGTTCACTAGATTTAACTTGTGACATTGTAGTTCATGGTAAAGATGAAATTTCACAAATTTCACAAGCATTACATCTGATGATAGTAGCATTTAGACAAACTGTAAACTATGCTAAAGGTGTTTCAGTTAATACATCAAATGAGAGTATAAAGCTAAATGATGTTGTTGAAAAACTTACAATAAATAGTGAAGATACTCAAAAGAAAATAGAGAGTATAAATATTTTAGTTGAAGAGGTTGGTGCTAAACTAGATAATGTTGAAGAATCAACTATAACAGTAACTGAAGATTTAGATACTACTTTTGGTGTTTTAGGTGATTTTTCAGATAAATTAGGTGTAGTTGTAAACTCAATTAATGAGGGAAGTGAACATCAACAAGATTTAGCTAATAAAGTTGCATCACTAACTGAACAAGCTAAGAATGTTAAAGATGTTTTAGGTATCATCTCTGATATAGCAGATCAAACAAATTTACTTGCACTTAATGCTGCTATTGAAGCCGCAAGAGCTGGTGAGCATGGTCGTGGTTTTGCTGTTGTTGCTGATGAAGTTCGTAAACTAGCTGAAAGAACTCAAAAATCTCTTAGTGAAATTAGTGCAAATATAAATTTAATTACTCAAAATGTTATGGAAATCTCACAAGAGACAGAAGAAACATCTAAAAATATGCAATATATATCAGAATCTGCACAAGAGTTAATAGGTTCTTCTGAAGAGACAAGAAAAAATCTTTCAATTACAAGAGAGAGATCAACTCAAGTTATGCATGAAAGTATATATATCGCAACAAAAACAAAAGGTTTAATCGCTGGTATGGAAGATATCATCACATTATCATCACAAAATAGTGCATTAAGAGTAGATGTAAATAATGCTGCCAATACTTTATCTGTAGATTCTCAAGAACTTAAAGATGAATTGAGTAAATTTAAAATCTAATGTTAAATAGTATGGAGGAAGAAAATTCAGTTCTTGAATATCTAAAAGACTTAACTCTTCTTTGTGTTGAGGACAATTTAACAACTCAAATCATTTATGAATCTATTTTTGAAGATTTTGTAAAAAAAATCATATTTGCCAATAATGGATTAGAGGGTTATCACACATATATAGATAATAAAAATAAAATTGATATTATTATCAGTGACTATGAGATGCCTAAACTAAATGGTTTAGAGATGTGTAACAAAATAAGAGTTATAGATAAAGATGTCCCTATCATACTTATTACAGCTATTGAAAATACAAATATCATTGTAAAAGCATTACATATAGGTATAAATAACTTTGTAAAAAAACCACTCATACATACAGAAGTTATAAAAGCTGTAGAGAGTGCATCTAAACTTCTAATAGCAAATAAATTTCTTGAAGAACAAAGAGATAAAAAACTTAAAGAGTTACAAAAAAAAGATATATATAACTCATACCAAGAGGAGTTAGGATTTGCTAAAGAGTTAAATATCTTAAGAAATGATTTTTACTATCAAATGAATAACTCTGATGGTGTTTCACTGGTAGATTTTTTATATAAGCCTTTAGATGTCTTAAGTGGTGATGCCTATAGTGCGAGAAGAATAGATGAACATATAACTTTTTATCTTATGGTTGATGGTATGGGTAAAGGGCTTTCAGCATCACTTAGCGCTATGATAATGACCTCTTTTGTGAATCATCTAATAGATCAAATGTTAAGTGATGAAAATTTCCATTTAGATACTCTTGTTTATGAATCTATGGAGTTCATAAAACCAACTCTTTTGGATGAAGAATCTCTTTCACTTGATTATATCCTTATAGATTACAAAAAAAATAAACTTTATTATTCTAAATTTTCTATGCCTGCATTAATGATGCAAAACCATAATAATGAGATTATAAAACTTAAATCAAACAATCCACCATTATGTAAATGGCAACCAACTTATAAAATAGATACGATAGATATTAGTGACATAACTAAATTTCTAATCTATAGTGATGGTATTGTAGAAAATACAACAAAATCTACTAATAAACTTTATGTTAATTATATTGAAGAAGATTTTTTAAACTCTTTCACAAAAGAGGACTTTAAAAATAGTTTTCTTGAAAAAATAAATATTGCTGAAGATGATATAACTCTCATATATATACATAGATTAAGTTCCATATCTACTGAAATTTCAAAAAAAATATTTAACTCCACTCTTGATGAAGTTGATAGTGCAAATGAGTGGTACTCTCAACTATGGGAAGAAAATATAACTACAGATGTTTCAATATCATACAAAGCAAATGTAGTCTTTACAGAACTTTTTATGAATGCTTATGAACATGGTAACTTAGGTATAGATTCAGCTACTAAACACTATCTACTAGAGAATGATACTTACTTTGAAACACTCTTAGAGAAAGAGAAAGATTGTTCTGGTAAAATAGAGGTTAAAGTAGATAAAGTTACTTATAGAAATTATGATTATATTATCACAATGATTACAGATGATGGGATTGGGTTTGATACTCAAATATTAAGTGAAATATTTAGAAATTCTCAAAATTTCAATGGTAGAGGAGTTTTTGTATCTAGGAAAAATTCTTCTGGAATCTACTACAATTCCAAAGGTAACACAGTTTTATTTTTAAATAAAATCTAACTTGAATGTAAAATTCTTAACAAGTAAAAGACCATAAAGGTCTTTTAACTTATTTTGCTAATGCTGCTTTTGAAGCTTCAACAACTGCACTAAATGCTGTTGCATCATTCATAGCCATATCAGCAAGAATTTTACGGTCAAGTTCGATACCAGATTTGTGAACACCGTTCATAAAAGTTGAATAGTTCATTCCATTTAAACGAGCCGCTGCATTAATACGAACGATCCATAGTTTACGGAAATCTCTTTTCTTTTGTTTACGGTCTCTATGAGCATATACCCATGATCTTTCAATTTGTTCTTTAGCTTTTCTGAAGTGTTTACGACGACCACTATAGAAACCTTTAGCTAATTTTAATATTTTTTTGTGTCTTCTTCTACGAACAACACCAGTTTTTACTCTTGGCATATCTTTCCTTTTTCTTTACCCAGACAGTTATCTGTTCAGGGTGCCACTCTTCATGGACTTGCCCAATTTATAAAATTAAATTGGAGATTTATGAATCAACTAATCTTAGTTAATCATAGCCTTGATGTTTGCCGCGTCAGCTTTAGATATTACTGATGGCTGATTTTGATCACGACGAGTTTGTGCATCTTGTTTAGTTAGAATGTGGCTTCTAAACGCTTTACCACGTTTAATTTGACCATTTTTCTTAACTTTAAAACGCTTAGTAGCGCCTTTTACCGATTTCATTTTTGGCATCGATAGTTCCTTGTGTAAAATTCTCATAATTTGAGAGTGCCATTATACCCAAATTATTATAAAATTTAGATACAATAACCTTATGAATTCAATTAAACATATAAATAATGCACTAAAAGATTTAGATACAGAGGTGGAAACTATACTTCTTGATTGGAGTATTCCACTAAATGAGAAAGATAATTTAATGCTCCCACTACTTCAACAAAAAAGAGTTTTAACACAAACTTTAGAAGATTTAACATACCTAAAAGAGAACCCACCAAAACCAAATCAAGCTTGTGGAATCTCTAAATATAGAGATGATTAATACTGATTTAAAACCTTAATCTTAAGTAAAATATCATCTTTATTTTTAAAATTTATATGTACTAGATAAGTTTCTACAGGTTTTTTATCTATGATTTTAGTGCTTTTATAGATTCTAAAACTATTTACTTTACCAAAATAATCTATAGTAAACTCCATATCATTACTTAATGGGTACTCTTTAAACTTTGTTAATGATTCTAATCTATATAATTTTTTATCTTTCATAATATAAGCGATATAAGGGTTATATCTTTTGTGAAGAGAGTTTGAACTTTGGAAAAAAACTATATCTTCTCTTTTATCTTGATTTATAATTTTTATACTTTTATGTAATGCTAAAGAAAAATCTAAATAGATAACTTTCTTTTTCATCTCTTCATCTTTAATGAGAGTTACCTCTTTTTTATAAATCTTGTTAGTTCTGTTAAGTGAAGCATAACTTTTATATAAAAAAACCATCATTATGGCTAATATACTTATAGATACCATCAACTCTATAAGTGTAAAACCACCTCTTGAATTTCTCATTTTATTTGTATCCTAACTAATGCAACTGAACTTTTTTCAACTCTTAAGACTGTTTTTCCAATCTCTATGATTAAACTAGAGTTTGTAGTTTTATTATTATCATTAGATTCTGCATAATCATTGTTTTCATGATTATTTTCATCCTCTGTATCATCAAACTCATTCATATTTATCGTATCTATCACTTTATAATTTACATCTACTTTTATAGTTTTTAATTTTCTTCTTAAATCTGTTTCTAAATCAAACTCATCTACAAGTTTATCTAGTGTAACATCTTCATTTTCTAAACCATATTTATCGTTGGAGATAAAAAAAGAGGCATATTGATTTATCTGTTTTTGATTTTTAAAATTTGCAAAAAGATGGGTATTGTTTCCACTCATAGTTATAAGAGCCATAATCACTGTAGATATGATTAAAACAGCAATCATAACCTCTATAAGGGTAAAAGCATCTCTAGCTTTAGCCATGTCCTAAACCGATACGGATAGCTTCATCTAATGATGTTTCACCCTTTAGTAACATTTTTGTAAGTTGAACAGATATAGTTTTTAAACCCTCTTTTTCAAGTGTAGTTTTTATGGTGTGTTCATCAGTTGTAGTTTTAAGTAGGTCTTTTACAACATCATTCATAACTAAAAGTTCACCTATTGAGCGACGACCAGAAAAACCACTATAGTTACACTCTCTACACCCATTTGATTTATATATTTTAGCATCACTTGGAAGATTATAATCTCTTGCAAAATCTTCTGCTATAACATCTTCCTCTTTACAATTATCACACAACACACGAACCAATCTTTGTGCTAAGATACCTAAAAGTGAAGATGAGATTAAAAACGGTTCTACACCCATATCTGCAAGTCTTGATATGGTTGCAGATGCAGAGTTTGTATGTAGAGTTGAAAAAACTAGATGCCCAGTAAGAGCAGCACGAACAGCGATAGCAGCTGTCTCTTCATCCCTAATCTCACCAATCATAATAATATCTGGATCTTGTCTTAAGATTGAGCGAAGTGCTGCTGCAAAAGTAAGTCCAACTTTCTCATTTACTTGAATCTGAGCGATAGAATCTGATTTATATTCGACTGGGTCTTCAACTGTTATGAGGTTCTTTTCAGGTGATTCTACCTCTCTTAAAAATGAGTGAAGAGAGGTTGTTTTACCACTACCAGTTGGACCTGTTACAAGTATGATACCATGAGATGAACGAAGTAGTTTTTTAACATCATCTATAAGCTCATTATCAAATCCCAACTCATTTATAGCTGGTATTTGAGAACTTTGCATAAGAATCCTCATAACAACTCTCTCACCATAAAATGTTGGTAAGATTGAAACACGAATATCTAATGTTTCACCTGCTATTTTGATTTGAGTTCTACCATCTTGTGGGATTCTTTTTTCAGATATATCAAGATTTGATATAACTTTTATACGACTAACTATAAGACTTACAACTTTCTTCTCTAGGTCAGCATTTTTTGTGAGCATACCATCAATTCTAAAACGAATCTCACCCCGTTTTTCTTGAACCTCTATATGTATATCAGAAGCTCTTTTTTTAACAGCTTGGTAAAACAAAGCATTTACAAATTTAATAATAGGGGCAGATTCTTCACTTGTTAAAATATCAGATGATGTTCTTAAAAAATCTGTTAAAGATATATCTTCCTCATCACTACTCTCATCAGAATCTTGTTGCATACTCTCTATAGCTTTATCGGTACGAAGTTCTAAAAAACGGTTATAAAGTCTCTCATAAGAATCTTCATCTAACATAACTAAAGGGTATTTTTTTTGAAGTTTTGTATAGTAATTACTTGATTCTATAAGGTATCTTTCACACATTAAAGCTGTAACTTCACCATCTATCTCACTAAAAAGAAGATAGTTTTTTACACTCAAATCTGTTGAGATACCATCAGGTTCATAAATATCTAATTTTAAATCGTGTAAAGGTTCTAAGTTTAACATTATTTAGTCTCTTCTTCATTCTTTTTTTTAGATTTTTTAAACTTACTAAATACATCAAGATCATACTCTTTTTGAAGTTTTGCTAATTCACCTAAATCTCTTTGAAGCTGAGAAAGTTTTGCACTTTTATCTATAATATATGGTGTTAAGATAACAACTAAATTATCTTGTTCAACAGTATTTGTAGTAGATGTAAATAACCAATCACCAATCCAAGGGATAGCACTTAACAAAGGTATTTTACTTACAGATTCTCTATCATAATTTTTTATAAGCCCACCAATAATGATATGTTCACCATGACGAAGAATCGCTTGTGTTTTTACCTCTTGTTTTGAGGTAACTGGTTGCCCACTTGCATTATTTGTTCCATCATCTAAAACATTTTCTAAACTAACTTCAACATCAAGAGTAACTTTATCAGATGAAGATACACGAGGTTTAATTTTTAAAGTCAAACCAACATCTTCCCTTTTATAAGAGTTTGTAACTCCTGTAACTGTACTAGATACAACACTACCAGTAGAGATAGAGATAGTCTTACCAACATATATAGATGATTCTTTGTTATTTACACATAAAATAGATGGATTTGATAATGCTTTTGAAGCACCATTTGTTTCTAAAAAGTCTAATGCAGCACCTAAAGAGAAACCACCAACTATATCTGTTGGCATTGTAAGTAAAGATGTTGCAGCTGATGTGACTGATGAACCACCAAAGTTAGCTGAAAAAGAGTATAGACCACCATTTGAAGTAACTGTCGCACCATCAAACCCCCATTTTAAACCTAAATCTTCAGCACTATTTTTATTTATCTCAACAACTCTAGCTTGAACATATACTTGGTATTTCTCTTTATCAAGTTCATCAATAATCATCTTTAAACTTTTAACAATTAAAGGGTCACCTATAGCTATAATCGCATTTATCTCCTCACTAGCACTAACATTTGGTTTCATAGATGGATCTTTATAAACTTGTTTAGAGATTATGTCGTTAAGAGATTTTAAAACAGATTTTGCTTCTGAATTTTTAAGTAAAAATATCTTAACACCATTATTTACTTTAGATTTTACATCTAATTTTTTTATAAGCTCTTCAACTTTTGCAACATTAGTTTTATTTCCAGTAAGGATAAGACTATTTGTATTTTGATCTAAAATTACTTTTACTTTTTGAGATGAAATTTTTTCATTAAACATAGATTTTAAAATATCAACCAATTTTTTTTGAAGTTGTTTCACTTCAGTATTTTTAATAGCAACCATTTTAACTATAATTTTTTTATCTTCTACAATACTTTTGATAACTTTTTTAATCGTTTCAATATTTTTAGGATAATCAGTAACTAAAAGTGTATTACTCTCTTTCATTGTCATAAGTTTTGCTGTTTTAGAGATTAAATATCTGATTTTAGCAGCTACAATATCAACATTTTCACCCTCAACACGTATAGCTTGTGTAACCATCAATGAACCATTAACTTTTGTTCCCTCTTTAACGACCATTGTATTATGTTTAGCAATATCAGTTGAACGAATAACTTCATAGATTGAGCCATTTTGTACTAAACTAAAACCTTTAGATTCAAGTACAGAGATTAAGATACCAATCAACTCATCATCATATATAGGTGTTGTGCTTATAAAATTAACTTTACCATTAATCTTATGGTTCATTAAGATATTTTTATCTGTTATCTTAGATATTAATTTTATAAAATCTTTTATCTCTAAATCTGAAAAATTAACATTAACCTGCTCTCTAGCAGATAAACTAAAAACTAAAACACTTACCAGTAAAATATACTTAATTAATCTCATAAACTAACTCCACTTCTTGATTATTTCTTATAACTACGATTTGAATCGTATCTAATTTATCTATGCTATTATAAATATCTATAGCATCTTTATACGATTCTAGCTTAATATTATTTGCCATAGTGATTAAATCACCTTTTTTCAATCCAAGCATAGCAAATTTTGAATTCTTTTGGATTCTCCTTATTTTAAATCCAATTATTTTTTTACCATCTTTTACTTCATGTATAGATATTTCTCTCCATATCTGTTTTGGATTTTTAGCAAAATAAGCTATATCTTTACGGGAAACATTTACTAAATCATTAGAATTTTTAGTTACATTTGTAGCTCTTTTATGATTACTGACTTTTGTAATATAACTCTTTGATATAGATTTTGATCCTTTAGATTTCTTAGATTCTTGCAAAAGTAAAATATAATCTTTTGAATTTTTTTCAAAAATAGCACTAGAGATTGTTATAGATTTTAGTTTATAACCTTTAAACTCTTCACCTAGACCTATAACTTCTGTTTTTTTAGGACTACTTTTCATAGATACAATCACAAATGCTTTTTTGTTAGTTCCATATATAGCTTTTAAAATCATATTTGTAATATTGATACCATCAGTGATTTTTTTAGGTTTCTCTTTTACAACTTTTTTCTCTGGAATTATCATATTGGTAAAAACTACTCTTTGATATTTTGGTTGAAAGTTATACTTTTCTTTTATCTCTATACCATCACTTGGTAAGTACCACCATAATGCTAATGATAAACTTTTTGCAATAACCAATATAATTAAAAGTTTTGAGATGATTGAGATGATTGCTGAATTAGAAAGTTTTTGCATAAGTAAACTCCCCATTTTTAGATTTTTTCAAATTTCTCAAGCTACTTCTATATTTCGTTTTCATCAATTTTGATGGTGTTAAAACAACTCTTAATTCCCTTTTTAGTAAATCTATAACAACTTTAGCTTTACCAAATTTACCTATAGCAAACATATCTATATTTAATGGGTTTAAAATATAATATTGGATATTTATTCTTCTAATATAAAGAGGTATAAACGATTTAGCTGTTGATGATAGATATATATTATCAACACTTATAAAATTATATAATCCAAAAAGTTTTATATTTATATCTTCAAATTTTGCACTCTCTATAGACTTAACCATAACTGTTCCGTTTTTAATATCTAACGAGAATCCATTATCTTTTAAAACTTCAGAAGTTACAACAACATCAAAATGTTTCATTTTAGATTCTGCTAAATAATACAAACTTACTTTAGGTGTAAAATAGATAATTGCTAAAATAAAAAAACTAAGATATGCAAAAAATTTAACTATTTTTTTTACCATTTTATCTCCAATTCTAAACTTACTCTTAGATCACTAAGTTTTTTTATCTTCATCGATCTAATTTGATAAGTTCCATTTAAAAGTTTTCCCATTAAAAAATTTAAAGCTTTTATATTGATACTTTTAGAATCAATCTTAAGGGTTGATTTAGTAAAATCTTTGTTAATCTCTGAACCTCTTAAAGATGAATGGTTTAGAATCTTCTCTAAAGATTTTTTTATTCTCTTTTTATCACCATAAACATTTTCTAAGCTTTTAAGCTCATTTGCTAAAGCTAAAGTTTTTTTATACTCTATTTTAGCTTCATTATACTCATCAGTTACTACATTTAATTTATAAGATATAAAACTTATCAATACAATCAGAGTTACACCTATATATAGTGGATTTATACGATTCATAAACTAGCCTCAATTCTCATACTATCTTTAGTAGATTTTGATTTAAAACTAACACCTTTTGAGGTAAGAATTTTCTTTATAACATTTTCCCTAGTTTTACTAACACCTGTAAAGCTAATTAACATCTTTTTATTTTTTAAACTTATAAATGAGATTCTTTCATCTTTTTGAAGTTTTATTTTCAAAATATATGAGATATATTTCCGTATCTTTGTTTGCATACTATGTATATTTTTATATTTTTTTAACAAAGCTTTATTTTGAAAAGTTGTTGATTTAAGTTTGTAGTTTTGGTATATCTCATCTTTAGCACTAAGAATCTTATCTGTTTTATATAAAGTGATAAAGTACTCACTACTAAGTAAGAAAATCATTACAGTTAAAATAGCACCTATCTTATATAAACTTTTAGTCTCCACGATATGACCAAATTGATGAAGAGTTATTTTATGTTTTGAGTGTTTTATATCACTAACATCAAGTTTACCTTTCTCCTCAATCCAACAACATGGGACTAAAATAAGAACACCATCTTTTATATAAACACTCTGCTTTTCATTTATCTTTAAAGCTGTTTCAATATCAGTGATTTCACTTTGAGCAAAATATATATTTGAAATGTTTGATAAAGAGATACCTTTTTTAGAAAGAGTATCTAAAATAAATTTATCATTATATGCAAACACCATAAATTCATCATCAACTTTATAAGCATAGTAGTTATAATTTCCATCTGGTAATATATCTTCAAATATTGATGGTAGTAGTTTTTGAACATCTCTTACATACTTTACAGGTAAAGATATTTTTTTTACCCAGTATAAAGATGGTGATAAAATTATATTTACTTTTGAATCTATAGATTCATATTCAGAATCTGTATCAAGAAAAACAGTTGGTAGTTTTTTATTAAATTTCATAACTAAAATTTGAGCCCTTTCTATTTCTTATATCATATTCAAAATGTATATTTGCTATATTTGAATTTTGAATCATCTCTATATTTATATCTAAATATGGTTCAAAATAACTTGTTTTAAACCTATTTAACATCGATTTTTCATCATCAGACAACCCTAAATCTTTCAACTTAGTGTATGAACCAGCACCATTAGTAAGTTCCATTGCCCTAAACTTATCTACACCTAAAATCAGTTCCCAAACTTCAGGTGTTATGTAGTTTAGATCCATCACTGTATTTATATTTTTATCAAAACTAAAAAGTTGAGTAAAATCTACTTTTTTTAAATTATTATCATGGTAAGTTTTCATATAAAAATCATTTACTTCATCTAAATGTTTCATTGATGTAATATAATCTCTAAATAGATATGGCTTTTCATAAAAAATATCGCTATTATATGACATATCTTCTTTAACTTTACCCATTAAATCTAACAATATATCTGTATAGTTTTCATTTACATTATGATTATTTAAATAATTTTTTAAAGCTCCGATTCTAGCTATAGAGGTTTCAGATTCTGTACCATTTATATCTAAAATTGCATTTACATTGAACTTTGACCTTGCACTTTTTATCTCTAAAGATATTTTTATATCAGATGCTTCAAATGGTATAAATGAACTTTGAGATAAAAACATATATAACACTTCACCTGTATTATCTTTTACAACTTCATCTAAATCTTTAGAAGTTTTCAAAAAATTTAAAATATCATCTAAAATAATATCAGTTTGAACCATAAAATTTTCACTTTGAATCTCTTTAGAAGCTGTTTTTACTTGCTTTAACCCAACACCTATACTAACTGTAATAGCTATAATAAAAAGTAGAGTTATTAAAAGTGCTATACCTTTTTTATGCACTACTGAATACTCATAGAGAAGATTGGTAACAACATAGCAGCAACGATAAAACCTATACTACCACCCACAAAAAGCATTAAAGCAGGTTCAAGTAAAGTTAAAAGCATACTTATCTTGTCTTTATTTTCTTCAAAATATAGTTCAGAAATATTGGTAAGTACATTTTCAACTTGTGATGTCTCTTCACCTAAAGCTATAGATTGTATAAAAGCATGATCTATCTTAATTTTAGAACTATTTAAAGCATTAGATAGTAGCTTACCCTCTACAACTTGTTTCGCAGCTTGTGAAAAAAGATCTTTTAAAACTAAGTTATTTAAAATGTTTGCACTAAGGTTTATAGTCTCAACAAATGTAACACCTGAACGGGTAAGAAGTGAAGCTATATAAGAGAATCTAGCAAGTTCACTCTTTTGAGCAATCTCCCCAAAATATGGAAGTTTTAAAATGATTCTATGAACTCCATAAGCAAAAGAGTGTGATTTTTTCATAAAAATCACAAAAGTGGTAGTTAATGCAAAGATTACAGCTAAAATGGTTGTAAAGTTATGATTGAAAAAATCACCCATAGCTATAACAATTTGTGTAGGTTTAGGTAACTCTTGATCCATACTTTCAAAGATTCCAGTGATCTGAGGTACAACAAAAGCTAACATAAAAGAGATCATAAGCAGAGAGATGATTATCATAAAAGTTGGGTAAGCAAAAGCACCTTTTATCTCTTTGTTGATTCTATCTTGCTCTTTTAAAAAACGGGATAACTCCATAAGAACCTCATCTAATATACCACCACTCTCACTAACTCGAATCGATTGCTTAAAAAACTCTGGTAAAATCACCACTTTTTGAGTCTCTAGTGCATCAAAAAAGTTTGAACCCTCATCAAGTTTTGTGCTGACAGTATTTAAAAAAAGTTTCATTTTTTTGTTATTTTCATAGTGTGTTTGAACAATTTTTAAAGCAGAAACTATACTTATACCTGAACGGATATACATAGATAGTTCACGAGATAAAGAGGCTAACTCTTTTGCTGGAATCTTATACTTCATACTAAAATCTATATTTTCAAAAAAAGATGGAGATTCCTCCTCTATAGTTTGGTAGATAACTTTTTTTGCTTTAATCTTGATTTTTGCTTCACTAAGAGAGATCGCTTCTAACTTATCGGTAACTTTTTTACCTTTAGAATCTATACCTTTATACTTAAAAATCATCGAAGAACCTCATTTACACTTTTTTCTTTGTTTTTAACTATATCTGAAAGGGAGTTATAAACAGGAGTTTGTTCAAAGTATGTTGTAAAATCATAAAACTTCTTGTTATATTCAACAAACACTTGATTCCCTACACCCTTTTTATCTATGGTGTATGAGAAACAAACATCCTCCTCTACATCTTCATCATTAAAATATACTTTTTTTATTATCGGTTGCATACCTTGGTAGAAATCGTATCTATACACTTTAACACTTGAATCTAAAAAATTATCAAACAAGCCTTTAACACTCTCATCCAATTTTGAATCTACAAAAATATTACAACTAGCACAATCATCTAAACATAAAAACTCAACACTTTTTCTATGTGGTATAGATTGTAGATACTCTTTTAAAGTTTTTAAAGTAACCTGTTCCGATCTATCTGCAACTCTACCAAAACTTTTTATCGCTAAAGTATAAACAACACCAATAATTACAATAACTATAAGTAGTTCTATAAGTGAAAAAGCATATCTTTTCAAAAAGATTATTTACACTCGCTCATTCTAATATCAGCAGCACCATCTTTACCACCCTCTTTTTTATCAGCACCTAAAGAGATAAGTTCGATTGAGCCATCATCATTAATATATATAAAATTATTTCCCCATGAATCTTTAGGCATCTTTCCATCTTTAAAATAACCACTTGTAGAGTAGTTTGTATAAAGTTCCTCATCAGGATTAACCACTAAAGCTTCTAACCCCTCTTCTGTTGATGGGTATACTGAATTGTTTATTTTAAACATATCTAAAGCACCATTATATATACTTTTCATCTGAACACAAACTAAATTTCTTTTAGCCTCTTCACCTTTACCAGTTAAACTTGGCATAACCATAGCTGCTAATAAACCTAATATGACGATAACTATCATCAACTCTATTAATGAGAACGCTTTTCTTTGCATAAAAATACCTTTTTGATTGTTGTATGTTATTATAGTGAAAAATAATTACATTATGGAAAAAATTAAAATGATTTTATTTGGAAGTTGATTAAGAAGTACCCCTCTCCAGATACCTGCGGCACATAATGTTTTAAGGTGTGCTGCTGTATTCCTACCCTGACACATTATCTTAAAACACCATTGCACAGGTCTAAAGAAGAGCAATCGAATTATAGCTAAATAATTTTAAAAATCAAAGATTTATTGAGGAATTGTTGAAATTGCCTCTTTTATCGCATCAAAATATGCTTTATAATCAAAATTTTCATCTGTTGCAGTTGCTGAAAGTTCAATCTCTTTTGCCATCTCATAAATTTCATTAAATTTTAAATTCCCGGCACTACCTTTTATAGAGTGAGCATGAGATTTTATATCTGCATAATTTTTAGCATCAATAGCATCAGATAATGAACCCATAATAGTTTCAGATTCTTCTAAAAAACTACCTATCAACATAGGCATATGCTTCACTTTCAAGCCTATAGCTGCTGAAATCTCCTCATAATTTAAACTAGAATAATCTGGATTTAAAATTGGCATGTTAAACTTCCTTGTATTTTTGCACAATTCTAACATAATTATTATAAGGTCTAAATAATGATATATATTTTTACAGCATTAAAATCTGAAGCACAAGCCTTAGTAGATAAATATAAACTTCAAAAAAATAAAATTGATAACTATACGATTTTTAAAAATAAAGATATGGTAGTTATCATCACTGGTATAGGATTCATAAACTGTTCAAATAGTTGTGAATTTATACTTAGAAATTATAAAGTAAATAGTGATGATGTTTTTATAAACATCGGTATTTGTGGTGCTTCTCAAAATTATAAAATTGGTGAACTTGTTGAGATTGGTAAAATTGATTTTGATAACAATAGTTTCATACTAAATAAAACTATAGATAAAACTATAACTTGTATAGATTATGAAGCTAAAGATAACCGTTATGATTTAGTAGATATGGAATCTTACGGATTCTATAAATCGCTAAATAGTTACAAAAATATTTTTATATTCAAAATAGTATCTGACCACTTTGAACCTCAAACAATCACAAAAGATAAAACTAAAATGCTTTTATTTGATAAATTGGATAATATTTTAAAAAAAATTGTATCACATAGTCGTTTGTAGGGGTATTAAAACTAAAAACCGTATATAACAATAAAAAAAGATTTTTTAATAATTTTTTTGTTATAATTCGCATAGGAGAGGGTAAAAACCCCTCTAAAGTTTTAGTTATCTTTGCTATTAAGATACTTCAATATCTCAATAATAGCTTTTAAGATTAGTACGATAATCTTAAACATAGTAATCAACACCTTTACGGTTTATGATTTACTTAAAACTCTATGCGATAGGTCTCAAGCTGTCGCATAAAGCACAGCAGAAACCGTAGTCTAATTATGCCTTTTTACTCATAAAAACTTATTTTATTAGTATTGTTATCACTATAAATATAACCAAAATTTACTTTTTCATCTAATATACTTCTAACATTAGAGATTTTACATACAGTACTAGTTACTTCGCCAATTCGAAAAATATTATGACATACACTTATCAAAATAAATTAAAAAATTATAAATTTGTTATACTACTTATTTAAAAGGAAAAAAATGAAAAAAGCGATTGTTACAGGTGCAAGTGGTGGAATTGGTGAAGGGATTTCACTTCTATTACTTAAACTTGGGTTTTTTGTTATAGGGGTTAGTAGAAAAATTCCAGATATAGAGAATGAAAATTTTATACATTTTAGTGTTGATTTATCAGATGCCAAAGAGAGTATAAAACTATCTGATAAACTGAAAAAAGAAGATATATTTATACTTATAAATTGTGCTGGTTTTGGTAGGTTTGAGCCACATGAAGAGTTAAGTTATAAAACTATAATTGAGATGAGTTTTTTAAATCTAACCGCACCTATGTTACTTACAAATGCTGTTTTGAAAAAACTAAAAACCAACGATGGTTATCTCATAAATATAAACTCTATAGAAGCTATAAAAGCAAGTAAATTTGCTGGTGTTTATAGTGCTACTAAAGCTGGATTAAAAGCATTTGGAGATTCTTTGTTTGAAGAGACAAGAAAAAGTGGATTAAGTATAACAAACATAAATCCAGATATGACACAAAGTGGTTTTTATGATGAACTAAGATTTGAAACATCTAAAAAAGAGGATGAAAAACTTTTATGCTCTGATATTGCCGATGCAGTTGAACATATACTTACTATGCGAAAAGGTGCTGTTGTGAGTGAGTACACCATAAGAAGTTTAAAATTTGGCATAGCTAAAAAGAGATTTAATTAAACTTCTTGTATAAAAATAGTACCATTTCTACTAAATAAATAATAATAATTGTCGATTTGTATAATAGACTTCTTATATAACCTGTGAAATGAGTTTTTGAGTTTATATAAGAAGTCTAATAAGAAGATTATTACTACAAAAGGATTTGTTATGGGTATCTCTTCATTAGGAGCTGGTTCTAGTATATTAACACAAGATGTTATAGATCAGCTAAAAGCTGCTGATAGTGCAAAATTTGTAGATCCAATTGATGCTAAAATCAAAGATGAAAACAGTAAACAGATGGCATTTGAAACTACACAAGCTGGTGTAGATAGTGTTTATGAAAGTTTAAAAAGTGTAAATGAATATGGTGTATTTGAAGGTAGAACAACATCACTAAGTAATGAAGATGTTGTAGATGTTACAGCTGTTGAGGGTAGTGATATTCAAGATTTCACTTTAGATGTAACTCAAATCGCTACAAAAGAGATAGTAGAGAGTGGTCAGTTTGATACTAAGGATTCAAAAATAGCTGATGGTGATGGTACTATGGATTTAAGTGTTGGTGATAAAACATTTTCTATAGACTATAATGCTAGTACCACTTTAGGTGATTTAAAAGATCTTATAAATGATAAAGCTGGAGATAGTGTTAGTGCTACAATTATTCAAGTAGCAGATGGTGATTATAGACTTATGTTAAGTTCAGTAGAAACTGGAACAGATAAAGCCATATCTATATCTGATAGTGATGATGGTTCTTTAGTAGATCAGTTAAAAGATGATACAGACGATACAGATGGGATGACAAATGTTCAAGAGGGTGTTAATGCTGAATTTAAATTTAATGGACTAGATATTATCCGTTCTACTAATAGTGTAGATGACCTTTTATCAGGTGTTACTATCAAACTAAAAGATGTTGGAAAAACTGATGTTAATGTTGAACAAGATAGAGATAAAATAGAAGATAGAATAACTAACTTTATAGATAAATATAACTCAACAATGTATCAATTAGGTCAAGATACTAAATCTAGCCAAGATGAAGATGAAAGAGGTGTATTTTCTAGTGATACAACTATAAAAAATATGAAAATAGATCTAATAAATGTAATAACATCAGCTGGTGGTGATGGTGGAAGATTACAAGATTTTGGAATTAAAGTAGATAATGATGGTAGATTATCTTTAGATAGTGAATTGTTAAATAAAAAATTAGATGAAGATCCTGAAAATGTACACTCCTATTTTATTGGTGGTACTTATACACAAGATGATGGTTCAACTATAGAATTACATGGAGCATTTGCTGATATAGAAGATCAATTTGCAAAATATAGTAAAGGTGGTGCTATTTTAGATAAATATTCAGATTCTATAACAACTAGATTAGATTCGTTATCAACTCAAAGAGAAAAAGCAGTAGATAGATTAGATAGTAGCTATGCAACTATGGCTAAAAAATTTGCTGCTTATGATCTAATGATAAGTCAATATAACCAAACATCAGATATGTTCACTCAAATGATGAATGAAGATTATAAAAGTAATTAATTAAAGCTATTATAATTATGGTCGATATAGGATGATAGAATAATTGAGATGGTGAAGGATTTAAAATGTATGGTAGTAATGCTCATAGTATATATGCACAAAATAATGTCGGTATAGAATCTCCAGAAAAGCTTATAGAGATGCTTTATGAGGGTGTACTTCGTTTTAATGCACAAGCAAAAAAAGCTATTAAAGATAAAAATATTGAAAAGAAATTTTATTGGACAAACCGTTCTATAGCTATTATAACAGAATTAATTGCAGTTCTTGATTCTAAACAAGAGGGTGATATGGCTATGTATCTTGCTGGTTTATATAACTTTCAAATCCAAACTTTATCAAAAGCAGTTGCAAATGATGAACCAAATAAATTAGATGAAGTTAGTAATGTTTTTAAAGGTCTTTTAGAGGCTTGGAGAGAAACAACAAATGTGGCTAACTAATCTAAAAATAGCAGTTATTGAACAAAATACAGATAAACTCTCTAAACTTATGAAAGATATTCCAATGTTAAGTAATAACAAAGAGAGAGAAGAAGCTATATATCTTTTAAAACAAGCAACTGAATTTGTAAGTAAACTAAAGAATGAAACTGCACAATCTATGAAAAAAATACAAAAAAGTTTAAATTTTTTAAAATCTACCGAACATAAAACTTCAGCAAAACTAGATATAAGATTATAATTTTAAATATCAAATAAAAAATATTCCATCCTTGGAATTTAGGTATAAAATCGATGAAACGTCCATTAGTTCATTTTTATGATTTTATAAACCAACTTATAGAAATTTTAAGCTTATACGATAAAAAGATTCCTCTAATTTATCTAAAACTTTAGTAAATTTTGTGTTATATTCTGAAACAATTTGCATAATATATCCTTTAATCTATAAGATCAAAAGATACAAGCAAATTTTATTCCATCTAATTAAATATAATCAATAAAACAATACCAAAAATGATTCTATATATACCAAAAAATACAAAAGTAAAATTATCTAAAAATTTTAAAAATAGTTTAATTGTTATATATGCAACTATAAAAGATATGATAAATCCAACCCCTAAAGTTAAAAAATTAGCATCACTAAACTCTCTATAATGTTTTAGCAGATCATAAGCAGTGACGGCACTCATAACAGGAAAAGCAAGTAAAAAACTAAACTCAGCACTAACTTTTCTACTAAGCCCAACAAGTAATGCCCCTATGATAGTAGAACCTGCTCTACTTGTACCGGGAATCAAAGCAAACACTTGAGCAAAACCTATAATCATAGATTGTTTCAATGTAATCTGTTCAACATCATCTATAACAGTTATCTGTTTTGGTATAAAAAATTTCTCTACTATAAGAAAAATAATACCACCAACTATGAACATAATAGCTACAATATTTATACTAAAAAGTTCTTTTATTTGATGTGAAAATAAGAACCCAACAGTACCTATAGGTAAAAATGCTAAAAAAACTTTACTCCATAAATCTATCTTTTTTATAGTAAATTTATCTCTATAATTAAAAAATACAGCTAAAATAGCAGCAAACTGAATAATCACCTCATAAGCTTTTGTGATGCTGTTTTGCTCTATCCCTAAAAATTGACTAGCTACGATAAGATGACCCGTAGAGGAGATTGGTAAAAATTCAGTAAACCCTTCAATTACACCTAAAATTATTGAATCAAATATTGTCATATTACACCTTGTTTATATTTTAAAGAAAAATATAATTTATTATGTTAAAATTTCAGATAAAATTTTAACATAATAAAGAGATAAGATGAATATATTAATCGTAGATGACAGTAAAATAGTTAGAAGAGTGCTTACTAACACTGTAAAAAGATACTTTAAGCAACCAGATTGGAAAGAGTTAAATATTTTTGAAGCTGAAGATGGTCTTATCGCTATGGAACAAATGAGAAAAGAGAAGATAGATATTATGTTACTCGACTGGAATATGCCAAATATGACTGGTGAAGAGGTTGTAGATGCTGTTCGTGCTAATAAAGTATGGATGAAAACTCGTATCATTATGGCTACAACAGAGGGTTCAAAATCTAGTGTACTTAAGATGATTAAAAAAGGTGCTAACGGTTATATGGTTAAACCTTTTCAAGAAGATGCTATATTTAAAACACTTGATACTATCACAGCAAGAATGCCTAAAACCTAAATTTTAAATTTATTTCGATATAATACGAGGTTTTTATGAAAATATGGTATCAACAATATTTTTAGTATATCGTAAGATGAAATTAAACAATAAACTATCGTAGGGATTATATAATGCTACTTTTTACTCCTGGTCCAACTCCAGTACCTCAGAATGTTCGTAATGCGATGGGTGATGCTACTATGCACCACCGTACTCCAGAATTTGAAGCTATTTTTGAAAAAACTAGAAAACATCTTTTTAAACTTTTCAATACAGATGAAGTTGTTATGATAGCTTCTAGTGGAACGGGAGCTATGGAAGCTGCTGTTATCAACCTTTGCCACAATACACTTTTAAATGTTAATTCTGGAAAGTTTGGTGAAAGATTTGGTAAAATAGCTGTTGCTCATAACCTTAAATCTGTTGAGATTAAAAATGAGTGGAGCACACCTGTAAGTGTAGATGCTATCGTTAAAGCTGTAAAAGCAGATTCAAACATAGATGCTATAGCAGTTCAGATAAGTGAATCTGCTGGTGGCCTTCGTCATCCAGTTGAAAAGATAGCAAAAGCTGTTAAAGCTATAAACCCTAACATTATGATTATCGCTGATGGTATAACTGCTGTTGGTGTTGAGAAGATTGATGTTACAAACATTGATTGTTTAATCGCTGGTAGTCAAAAAGCACTTATGCTTCCACCGGGACTTGCTATTTTAGGTCTTTCAAACAACGGTATTGAAAAGATTGGAGCAGGTAAAGGTTACTACTTAAATCTTGCTTCTGAAATTAAAAAGCAAAAACAAAATACAACTGCTTATACAGCTGCTACAACTTTAATCATAGGTCTTTTAGAAGTTTTAGAAACTATAGAAGCTGATGGTGGAATCGATGAGCTTTATGCTAGAACTACCACAAGAGCAGAAGCTGTTAATTCAGCACTTCAAGCTATCGGCTTACATATATACCCTGAGTCTCCAGCTAAATCTATGACAACGATAGATGATGAGAAAGCTTCAGAGATAAGAAAAGTTTTAAAAGAGGATTTTAAAGTTAATGTTGCTGGTGGTCAAGACCACTTAAAAGGTAAGATTTTCCGTATAAACCAAATGGGACTGATTCCAGACTATGAGATGGCATGGGTTGTAAATAGTGTAGAATTAGCACTAGATAAACTAGATGTTAGAGCTTATGATGGTACAGCAAATAAAATATTTAATGAGATCACATTCTCAATGGGTAAATAATGATTTTAGAACACGAGATTCCAACAGGAAGTAAACTTTACTTTGGTAATAGTGCCAAAATTAAGAGAAAAATAGAAAATATCGCTAGTACGATTTTAGATGATAACGGTTTTGAAGAGATTGTAACTCCAGTTTTTTCGTACCATCAACATCTAAGTATCGCTGATGATAAAGAGCTTATCCGTGTAAATGATGCTAAAAACAACTCTCTTTCTCTTCGTGCCGATTCTACGATTGATGTTGTTAGAATCATAGAAAAAAGACTTGGTAGAAATACAGAGCAAAAAAAATGGTTTTATGTTCAACCAGTTTTTAGATTCCCAACAGAGGAGCAGTACCAAGTTGGTGTTGAGTTTATAGGTGAGAAAAAACTCTCAACTGTAACAAATATAGCAGTAGATATTTTCAATAAGCTAGAGATTGAGCCGTTGATTCAAATCTCAAACATTAAGATACCTGAGCTTTTAGTTGAGATGTTTGATGAGTTGAATATTGATGATTTTAGACATATAAATATTGAGAAGTTTTTAAATCTAAAAGTTGATTGGTTAGAGAAACTTGTTTATCTTCAGTATGTTGAGCAGATAGATGAAGTGATAAAACTTGCTCCAGATTCTATAAAAGTGGAACTTACTAAGATGAAAGAGTTATGTTCTGAAATCTCATACACTAAGGCTGTTTTAGCACCTATCTATTATGCTAAAATGCTTTATTATGATGAACTGTTTTTTAGAGTTATAGAGAACAATGAAGTTTATGCTCGTGGTGGAAGATATAAAAATTCAGAACTTACATCAGTTGGTTTTGCTATCTACACAGATGCACTTTGTGAAACATTAAGTAAATAATATAAAAGAAAAAAAGGGAATTTTTATGAAAGCAGATTTAATTGTCGGAATCCAATGGGGTGATGAGGGAAAAGGTAAAATAGTAGATAAACTAGCTGCTGAATATGATATGGTTTGTAGAAGCCAAGGTGGTCATAATGCTGGTCATACTATCTGGGTAGATGGTGTTAAATATGCTCTTCACCTTATCCCATCAGGTGTTTTAAACAAAGATGCTATCAATGTTGTAGGTAATGGTGTTGTTTTATCTCCAGAATCTATCATCAAAGAGATGGTTCAGTTTGAAAACTTAGAGGGTCGCCTTTATATCTCAGATAAAGCACACCTAAACCTTTACTACCATGCTCTAATCGACCAAGCAAAAGAGAGATTAAAGGGTGATAAAGCTATCGGTACAACTGGTAAGGGAATCGGACCTGCTTATGCTGATAAGATTAATCGTACTGGTTTTAGAGTTGGTGAACTTTTAAATCCTGCTAAACTTACTACTTCTATCATAGAGTATTTTGAACAAAACAGAGCAATTTTTGATATTTATGAGATCGCTACACCAGTAGAATCTGAACTTTTAGCACAACTTACTGAGTTTAAAGAGAAACTTGCTCCATTCATCACAGATACAACTCAAATGGTTTGGAAAGCATTAGATGCTGATAAAAGAATTTTACTTGAGGGTGCACAAGGTACACTACTTGACATCGACCATGGAACTTACCCTTATGTAACTTCATCTGCTACTGTAAGTGCTGGTGCTTGTACAGGTTTAGGAATTAACCCTAAAGATATTGGAAAAGTTACAGGAATCGTAAAAGCATACTGTACTCGTGTTGGTAATGGGCCATTCCCAACTGAAGATTCTGGTGAAGATGGTAAAAGACTTGGTGAGCAAGGACATGAGTTTGGAACAACAACAGGTCGTGCTAGAAGATGTGGTTGGTTTGATGCGATAGCTACAAGATATGCTTCAAGATTAAACGGTTGTGATGAACTAGCACTTATGAAACTTGATGTACTTGATGGTTTTGATGAAGTTAAAGTTTGTGTTGCTTATGAACTTAATGGTGTTGAGATAGACTATATGCCATCAGAATTAGATGATGTCACACCTATTTATAAAACTTTTAAAGGTTGGAATAAATCAGTTGGTGCTAGAAAGTTTGAAGATCTACCAGCAACTGCTCAAGAGTATGTAAAAGTTATAGAGGAGATCTCTAAAACAAAAGTTGGAATCATCTCAACTTCACCTGAGAGAGATGATACAATAATTTTATAAATTAGGTTTATAATATGAAAACTCGCTTTAGTTCCTTAGTATCTTTGAAAAAAAGTGCTATGGAAAAAAGTGAACAAGCTCTTCAAAGTGCAAACAGAGACCTAATTAGTGCTAAAGAAGCACTAGAACTATCTTATAATTCTCTTAATGATTTAGAACAACCACAAACTGGAAAAATATCTGATATACTTGCTTCAAGAGTTCTTCTAAACTCTCAACGGGGAGCTATTCAACATAATCAAGAGTGGATTAATTTTGCACAGAAACAAGTAACTAAGGCTAAAGAACAACTAAAACTTACAATGGTTGAACATGAAAAATTCAAATACTTAGAATTAGAAGAGATTAAAAGAATCCTAAAAGATATCAAAATTCAAGAGGCAAAAGATTTAGATGAAATAGCATTAATGACATATGCTAGAAAAAATAATAATTTATAATTAGGAGTTAAATATGAGAATAATTTTCATAATATTTTTTTCAATAACATCTTTAATCGCAATACAAACAAGTGATAGACTTTTTGATTGTACAGAGATTTTTAAAGAGAGAAAAAGTGAATTATTAGTTGAATTAGAGAGGATAGATGAGCAAAAACAAGCTTTAAATGCTTTAAAAATTGCTACAGATGAACTTTTAAAAAAGAAAGAGGTTAGAATCAATCAAAGAGAGGGTGAAATTGATAGTAAATTAGAAACAATAACTCAAAAAGAAAACTCAATAAAAAAAATGTTAGCTAAAAATGAAAATATTTTAAAAGAGATGAAAAAAATAAAAATGAATAAAATTGCTCAAACATTTGCAAAAATGAAGTCAGCATCTGCTGCAAATATATTGGCAGATATGAAAGAAAAAGAGGCTTTAGTAATTTTACAATCATTAAAAGCTAAAGTTATTGGTAAAATTTTGGCAAAAATGGATGCTAAAAAAGCCTCTAAATTGACAGTATTGTTAAGTAAATAGTAAAACTACCATTTTCTCTAATCATACCTTTACCTAAGTTATAGTAAAATGCACAAATTTATTTTAATTAAGTAAGGTCTATAAATGAAAATATCACTAAAAACTGTGCCTCATATATCTAACAAAATCGCTATTGATTTAAGTAAAAGTGGTGTAGTTAAAATGACACAAGGCCTTGAACCTGTCAAACAAGTATCTGATAAAATTTTAATTGATAGTATAAATCAAGAATTAGCTTTAGAAGAGAAAGTTGATGAGATTTGCGATGCTAATGAAGAAGAGATAGAGTTTATGTTAGCAGATGAACGACAACTTTTTTTCATGATAAAGAGAAAACTTGCACCAGAATTTGGTGTAATACTAAATTATGAAGAGAGATATTCAGATATTTCACATAAAATTTTAGATGAACTTTATGAAGAGGATTTGATTTTTTATGATGTAACAGAAAATCGTATTAAAAATATCATTTATAATGCGATAACTTCATTTATAGCTGATTCTTCAGAGATTGAAGATGCTATTATGGATAAAATTAGAACATATAAAAAAAGATATATTCCAGGAACGGATGAGTTTGATATTTTATATGAAAAATTATACAAAGAAGAGATGACTAAAAGAGGGATGCAATAATGAAAAAAACTTGGATATATCTTGAAAATGGGACTTTTTTAGAAGCAAATAGTTTTGGAGCAGATTCAACAACAGTTGGTGAAATAGTTTTTAACACTTCACTAAGTGGTTATCAAGAGATAATGTCTGATCCATCTTATGCTGGTCAATTTGTAACATTTACTATGCCAGAGATTGGAAATGTTGGTGTAAATAAAGAAGATATGGAGAGTAAATCTGCTCATGCTAAAGGTATGATAGTTAGAAAATATCAAGATAGATATTCAAACTTTAGAGCAGAAGAATCTTTAAAATCATTTTTAATTAAACATAATGTTATGGGTATCTGTGATATTGATACAAGATTTTTAACTAAAATGATCAGAACAGAAGGTGCTATGATGATGGTAGCTTCAACAAAGATTAGCGATAAAGATGAACTTAAAAAGATTTTAGAGAGTTCACCAAGAATCGAAGATGTTAATTATATCGAAGAGGTAAGCACTAAAGAGGCTTATAAACATACAACATCAACATACTCACAAACAGCATTCAAATATGAAGATGCTCCAAAAGCTGAAGCAACTATAGCAGTTATAGATTTTGGTGTTAAAAGAAATATTTTAAACGAAATTGTAAGTGCAGGTATAGGTGTAGAGGTTATACCAAATGATTTTAAAGCTGAAGATTTAATAGAACAGTATAATGATAAAAAGATTGATGGTGTATTTTTATCAAATGGACCTGGTGATCCACTTGTACTTAAAAAAGAGCAAGAGCAGATTAAAAAACTTATTGATGCTAAAATTCCTATGTTTGGAATCTGTTTAGGTCACCAACTTTTATCTATTTCACATGGTTATGACACTTATAAACTAAAATTTGGTCATCATGGTGGTAATCATCCAGTTAAAAATGTTAAAACTGGTTTAGTTGAGATAACAGCACAAAACCATAACTATAATGTTCCTGACAATATAGTAGAGATTGCTGAAGTTACACATACTAACCTTTTTGATAATACTATCGAAGGATTAAGATATAACAATGCACCTATTTTCTCTGTTCAACACCATCCAGAATCTTCACCTGGACCAAAAGAGAGTAGATATATTTTCAACGAATTTCTTTCATTAATTAAAAGATAAAACTATACTTTAAAGTATAGTTTTAAATTATAATAAAACCCCCAATTATAACCATCAAAAATAGAAATATTCGATATAAACCACAATCCTTTATTAAGTAAACAAATAGATAACATATTGTTACAAAAGTATTAAATTTAAGAAACTTTAAACATACTTATTGATATTATGGCACAGTTAATTAGTGTAATAAATTTATCTTAAATTTATTATATGAAATTGCTTTGAATCTTAAGGAGGCTATATATGGAGAATCGTCCATTAGAGTACGACTATACGGTTGCAAAGATGTTCATGCTTACAACAATTATTTTAGGAATTGTTGGTATGAGTATCGGTGTATTTATTGCATTCGAGCTTGCATTTCCAGGATTAAACACAATCTTTGGTCCTGATCTTGCTGAATACACTGCATTCGGTCGTCTTCGTCCATTGCATACTGACTCAGTTGCATTTGGTTTTACAGTAAGTGGTATTTTTGCTACTTGGTTTTATGTTGGTCAAAGGGTATTAAAAGTATCTATGGCTGAATCAAAATTTTTGATGTTTATTGGTAAACTTCAATTTTGGTTATATGTAATTGGTGTTGCAGCAGCTGTTGTATCATTATTTATGGGTTATACTTCATCAAAAGAGTATGCTGAATTCGAATGGCCTATTGATATTGCTATCGTTGTAGTATGGGTACTATGGGGTGTAAGTATTTTCGGTCTTATCGGTATTCGTCGTGAAAAAAGTTTATATATCTCTGTTTGGTATTATATTGCTACTTTCTTAGGTGTTGCTATGCTTTACCTATTTAACAATATGGAAGTTCCAACTTATTTTGCTTCTGGTGGACATGGTGATATTATGCACTCTGTTTCAATGTATGCTGGTACTAATGATGCGTTAGTTCAATGGTGGTATGGTCATAATGCTGTTGCATTCGTATTTACTGTTCCTATTATCGCTATGATTTACTACTTTTTACCAAAAGAATCTGGTCAAGCTATTTATTCTTATAAATTATCTTTACTTTCATTCTGGGGTCTAATGTTCGTATATCTATGGGCTGGTGGTCACCACTTATTATTCTCAACTGTTCCTGACTGGGTTCAAACTATGGGTTCAGTTTTCTCAATAGTTCTGATTTTACCTTCATGGGGTTCAGCGATCAATATGCTTCTAACAATGAAGGGTGAGTGGCAACAAGTTGCATCATCTCCATTAATCAAGTTTATGGTTTTAGCTTCAACTTTCTATATGTTCTCAACACTAGAAGGTCCTATTCAAGCTATTAAATCTGTAAATGCTATCGCTCACTTTACTGATTGGATTGTTGGTCATGTTCATGATGGTACTCTTGGTTGGGTTGGTTTTATGATTATTGCTGCACTTTTCCATATGGCTCCTCGTGTATTTAAAAGAGAGATCTATTCTAAAAAGTTAATGGCTACTCAATTCTGGACTCAAACTTTAGGTATCGTTTTATACTTTACTTCAATGTGGATTTCAGGTATCACTCAAGGTATGATGTGGAGAGCTCATGATGAATTTGGTAACTTAGCATATTCATTTATTGATACAGTTAATGTACTTCACCCATATTATGCACTTCGTGGTACTGGTGGATTATTTTTCTTAGCTGGTTTCTTTATGTTTGCTTACAACATTTTCAAAACTATGTCTGCTCGTCCTGTTGATGAGTCTGAACTTCAAAATGCTTCGCCTATGGGCGCTTAAGAAAGGGAGGATTATATTATGTTTCATTGGTTAGAAAAAAATCCATTCCTATTTTCTGTAGGTGTATTTTTAGTTATTGCTTTTGCTGGTTTGATCGAAATCGTTCCAAACTTTGCTCAAGCATCTCGTCCTGTAATCGGTACGACTCCTTACTCTACTTTAGAGTTAGCTGGTCGTCATGTTTATATTAAGAACAGTTGTAATGCTTGTCATTCACAGCTTATTCGTCCGTTCAAATCTGAAACAGATCGTTATGGTCACTACTCTTTAAGTGGTGAGTATGCTTATGATCGTCCATTCCTATGGGGTTCAAAAAGAACTGGTCCAGATTTACACCGTGTAGGTAACTACCGTACAACTGACTGGCATGAGAATCATATGAAAAATCCAGTAGCTGTTGTTCCTGGTTCAATTATGCCTGCTTATCCTTGGTTGTTTACAAATAAAGCAGATGTAGATACTGCTTATGCTGAACAATTAACTGTTGCTAATATTTTTGCTGTACCATATAACAAAGCTGTTCCAATGAAAAATGGATCAACTAAAATTGTTAAAATGGGTAAAAATCTTGCTGAAGCACATAAGTTAGCATTAGATGAAGCAAAAGTTGTTGCATCAAATATGAAAGATCAAGATGTTAAAGACGCTGTTGCTCGTGGTGAGATTCCAGAGATTGTAGCTCTTATTGCATATATGAATAGTCTTAAATAGTATAAAGGTTTGTAATGAGTACTAATGAATTAACAGCTTATGGATATTTCTTTGTGATAGTTTTTTTGGTTGTTGTGACTTATTCATACATATACCATTTATATACAAAAAGAAAAGATGCCACTGGAGTTGATTATGAAAATTACAGCAATATGGCGTTAAAAGATGATATAGGTGATACTCCCGTAAAACCTATATCAGATGAAAAAGAAAAATAGGAGAGATATATGAATAAGCTTTATCTTGGGGGAATTGTTATTACAGCTGCTATGCTTGGTGCTACTTATGTAACAGTAGGGTACCAAAAAGGTGGTTTGAATGGTGATATCGTCAATAAACTTGCTATTGCAGGGGCTGTTGCACTTGTAATAATTACAGTTTTTGTTGTAATTAAATATGTTCGTCAGATGCAGACTGATACTGCAACTGGTGAACTAACAGATGAGTCTTGGGATGGTATAGGGGAATATAAAAATCCAGTACCTATGGGTTGGGCTATTATATTTATAGCTACAATGATATGGGGTATGTGGTATTATTTAGTTGGTTATCCAGTAAATGCTTACTCTCAAATCGGTGAGTACAACGAAGATGTTGCAACTCATGATGCTAAATTTGAAAAACAATATGCTAATATCAAAGGTGATAGACTTGTTGATATGGGTGAATCTGTTTATTTAGTTGAATGTGTTGCTTGTCATGGTTTAAGTGCAGATGGTAACAACGAAATTGATGCTGCTGATTTAAACAAAAGAATTTCTGCTAAAAGTGTAAAATATGTAATCAATCATGGTTCAAATAATAAGCTTTTAGGTACAGAAACACCAATGCCAGATCGTAATGGTCTTATGAATGCTAACAACGGTTATGCACCAATTACTGATGCTGAAATTGATGCTGTTGCTGAGTATGTTGCAAATGGTATGAAAGGTACTAAAGGTGCTGATGTATTTGCTGGTACTTGTGCAATGTGTCATGGTGCAGATGGTAAAGGTATTGAGTATATGGCTCCAAATATTGCTCAATGGAATCAAACTTTAATTGTTAATGTTTTAAACAATGGTAAAGTTGGTGCTATCGCTGAAATGCCTGCTATGAGCAGACTTAACTCTAAACAAAAAGAAGCTCTTGCTGCTTATGTTATGAGCTTAAAAGAAGGAGAGTAACATGAACGAAAATAGAAATGTTTGGGCTCTTAATGGTTTAACTGGTGGTCTTATCGCTACTGGTATTCTATTGTCTATTTTAGCAGCTTTGACTGTTGGTGCTATTGGTGTACAATCAGCAAATTCTGAAAACTATTATAAAATAGTTAATGAAAAATCAATTAAGATGTTTAGTACTGAAAATTCTAAACATCTTGTTGATGCTAAATAAGGAGTATCATTATGGAAAAAATTTGCGCATGGGGTCTTGTTATTATGGCCGCTTATACACTTTTTGCAGTTGTAACTCCAAATCATCTATTTGTGGGTTAGGGAATTTCATTGAAATCTTTAACTCGAGGGCTTCTTGCCCTCATTATCACAATATGGTTCCAAACTCAGTTATCTGCAGAATATTTATATAAAGATGAAATTATTTTTAATCCTAAATTTACCGAAGAGGTTGAAGATTTAGGTAAAGAACTTTATACAAAAACTGGTATTTCATTAAAGTTATTAATGTTAAAAAAATTACCAGCTAATACAACTATGATTCAATATGAGAAAGATATATTATCTAAATTTAATAATCCTACAATTATTATGACATTTTCACAAATGAATTCACAAGTTGATATTTTAGCTAATGATAAATCTTTATATAAATATTTTAGTAAAAAAGATGTGCTTAGTCCTGTAGCATCTAAAGTTCAAGCTTTTTTGATGGGTATTATGTATGCTAGAAGTTGGGATGACTTTAAGGATATTATGACCTATAGTAATGGTACTATTTTACCACTACTAGGAAGTAAAACAAAAAAAGCTGAACTTTTAGGTAAATACTCTGCATCTATGTTCAATGGTTATATAGATGTAGCACAACAGATAGCTAAAGCTAAAAATGTAAAATTAGAACATGGTTTTGGTGACACTAACCAAGAAATTCTATTTGTAATTAAACTGTTTTTCTACGGTTTTATTTTATATGCTACTATTATGTATCTCAGAAGAGTAATATATAGAAGAAGGCATAAAAATGATAAGTAATGGTAAAATCTGGCCATATGCTATAGGTAGTGCTATAGCATTGGTATTTAGTTTTTGTGTAATGACGATTATCGTTACAACAAAGGCTGATGTTCAAAAGAGCGATGACTATATGATGTCATATCAAGATGCAGATGAAAGTGCAAATAAATTGATAAAAGCAAGAATGCTTTTTGATCAAAAATATTCTATTAAATATATCTCAAAAGGTATATCTTCAGATAAACCTATAGAGTATAAAATTGTAGATAAAAATAATGATGCTATAAATAATGCAAAAATTGTCATAGCTATATCAAGACCAGAAACACATGATTTAGATCAAAAATTGGAGAAACCAACTGTTAAAAATGGTATCTACTCTTTTAGTGGTGCTAAATTTACTAAAGCAGGTATTTATAATATTATTGCTAAAGTAATTATCGGTAAAGATTATCGTTTTTATAATGTAAAAACAGATACAAGAGATATTAAATTTAAAGAATATTGAGAATGAACAATACTATAATTGTTCTACCATCTGCTCGTGCAATTCGTCACGAGCAGTTAAACATCCAAAACCACACACTTTTTTTACCCTCTTTTATAACTATGTCAGACTTTATCTCAAAACTATCTATAGTAGATAATTTTAAAATTGTAGATTCTGATACAAGAGTTTTACTTCTACTTGAAGCTTCAAATTTTAAAAATTTTAAAAATCTTCAGATTGAGAGAAACTTTTTTACTTTTACTAAAAACTCATCATATATTTTTAAATTTTTTGAAGAGTTAAGTGCTGAACTTTATGATATAAAAAACCTAGATACTTCTGATATATATGCTGAATATGAGGAGCATATAGTTATACTCCAAGAGTTATATAAACGGTATGAAGAACTTTGTAGTGATAAAAAGATTTTAGATAAAATATTTTTACCAAAACTTTACAAATTTAACAAAGAGTATGCCACACTTCACAAAAATATAGAGATATATGTAGATGGTCATTTAACAAACTTTGAATTAGAGTTACTTCAAGAATGTTGTGAGTTTAGTGATGTAACCATAATCTTTAACACCTCTAGCTTTAACACAAAAATGCAAACTAAATTTGACAATTTAGATGAGAAGTTAGAGGTAGATTTTGAGTATAGAATCTCACTAAATGAGCAAAAGATAATAAAAAAAACAAAGGTTTCTAAAAACAAAAATATAAGATGTGAATCATTTAGTGAATCTTTACTTCAAGTAGCTTTCATAAAACAAAAACTTTATCAGTTTATAAAAAAAGGTTTAGAACCTGAAAAAATTGCTATTGTTTTACCAGATGAAAAGATGGCACAAACTCTAAAAAGTTTTGATGATAAATCTAACTTTAACTTTGCAATGGGTGAATCTTTTTCTAAAACAAAAATCTATGAAAAACTAAATGCCACTTGTAGATATATAGACCAAGATTCAAAAGAGAACTACCAAAGATTACAAAGAGTTGGTGATGAGACTTATGAAAAGTTGGTTCAAATCTACTATAAAGATTCAAATGAAGTAGATTTTATAAAATTTTTAAAAGAGTATGTTGAACAATTTACAAACAAAAATGAGATTAAAATCTTTGAAGAGGAGATTTATAGTTTTCGATATATCTTAGATTTTATGAAAGAGATGGGTGTCAAATCTTTACTAAATGTTTTTTTACAAAGATTAGCTCAAAGAACTATAGATGATGTTCGTGGTGGTAAAGTAACTGTTATGGGTGTGCTAGAGACTAGAAATGTAGAGTTTGATGGTGTTATTATAGTAGATTTTAGTGATTCTAATGTCCCTAAAAAGAGTGATAAAGATATGTTTCTTAATACAAAAATTAGAGAGATAGCAAATTTACCAACTATGAACGACAGAGAAAATCTACAAAAACACTACTACGATATGTTACTCAAAAGAACAACAGAGGTAGCCCTTTGTTATGTAAAATCAGCAGACAGTTCACCATCTCGTTTTTTAAAATACTTAAATATTAAAGAGAAAAATAGCTATAGTGAATCTGACTATGCAAATATCATTTTTGATAGAGTAGTTCCAACTCAAACTAATGAAGATGATATTATCTTAGATTATAGTTTCAAAGATAAAAAACTATCTGCTACAAGATTAAAAACATTTTTAAGTTGTAAAAGAAAATATTATCACAAATATATTCAAAAACTTACACATCATGAGATTCCAAAAGATATGCCTCAAGAGTTTGAGATAGGGATAGATATTCACTTAGCATTAAAAGAGCTTTATAATAAAAAAAATAGTTATAATGATGTAGATGAATTAAAAAGAGATCTATATAAAGAACTAGATATAGCATCTGGTAAAAGTGAATTTGAAAAGTATCTCATAGAGATTCAAAAAAGAAGAATGGGTAAATTTTGTGAAAATGAGGTTAAGCGATTCAAAGATGGTTGGATAGTTCATAGTTGCGAACAAAATTTTGAAACTAATTTTGCTGGTATAACTCTCATAGGACAGATAGACAGAGTAGATAAGAGGTTAAATGAGATAGAGGTACTAGACTATAAAACAGGCTCATATCCACTATATAATAAAAACAATGTAGGTGAAGCAACCGATTTTCAACTAGAATTTTATTATCTTTTAGCTAGTGGTTTAGGTAATGTTGAGGGTTGTGGTTACTATGATTTAAAAGAATCTCAAATAGTTCCAGAGGCTTTTTTAAAAGAAAAACTCTCCATATTAGAATCAAATATCAAAGATCTATTGAATATAGAAGAGGTTAATTTTACTAAATGTGAAGATAGTAAGAATTGTCTCTTTTGTGATTATAAAACTATTTGTAGCAGATAGTTTTATGACATTTTGCCATATTTTCATCATATAATATCTATTTAGATAAAATACTCAACAAAAGGAAAAATCGTGTCTAAAACAAACACCAATATAAAAGCAGACAGACTAACTCCTATACTAAAATGGGCAGGTGGAAAAGAGCAAGAGTTAAAACATATCCACCCAGCTATGCCTAAAAAAATCAACAATTTTTATGAGCCTTTTATAGGTGGTGGAGCAGTTTATTTTTCTATAGATTCAAAAAAGATGTTTATAAACGATAAATCTCACGAACTTATAAACCTTTATAATGCTATCGCTATTGAAGATAAAAGCTTTTTTAGTGTGATAGATGAGATGATAGCTAACTGGGCTGTTTTAGAAAAAATCATAAATAATAATAGAGATATATTTATATCAAACTACATAGATTACTCTAAAAATAAGATAGATGAAACTAAACTACAAGATTGGATATATGAGTTTATTTTAAACCACTCTACAGAGTTTGAATCTATGTTTTCAACATCATTCAACATCAATATAGAAAACTTTTTAAAAGAGATTAAAAAAAATATCGTAAACAAAATGAAACGGATGAAAAAGATAGAGTTAGAGAGGGGAACACTTCCAGAAAATGACATCATAGACAATATGGAATCAGCTCTAAAATCAGCCTTTTATATGCACTTTAGACATCTTTACAACAATATAGAGAAGTATGAGATAAGTCATAGTTTTGCTACAGCTATATTTTTCTTTATAAGAAACTATGCCTATAGTGGGATGTTCCGATATAACAAAAGTGGAGGTTTCAATGTCCCTTATGGTGGAATCGGCTACAACAGAAAAAATTTATCAAAAAAAGTTGACTATTTAAAATCTAAAAAATTGGTAAAACATTTAGCTAAAACAACTATAGATAATCTTGATTTTGAAGAGTTTTTTATAAAAAATAAACCAAAAAAAGATGATTTTATATTTTTAGACCCACCTTATGATAGTGAGTTTAGTACCTATGCCCAAAATGAATTTACTAGAGATGATCAAACTAGATTAGCAACCTATTTAGTAGATAAATGCCAAGCAAACTGGATGATGATTATAAAACATACAGATTTTATATATGATTTATATAATAAACCAAACATAAACATAGGAACATTCTCTAAAAAATACCTTGTAAATTTTCAAAATAGAAATGACCAAAAGGTTAAACATTTGGTTATAACTAACTACTAAAAGGTTCTTACAATGTCAAGAATTAAAGAGGAGCAGTTAATTCTGCCATCCTTATATCTTATGGAAAACTCTCAAAACAAAACTATATCTATAACAGAACTTAAAAATAACCTTATAGCCATTTTTAAACCAACAGGTGAAGATGCAGAGTTAGCTAAAGGTAGAAAAGATAGTTTTTTTACCCAAAAAGTAAGAAACCTAAAATCACATAACACTTTTGAAAATTTAGGTTTAGCAATTTACCAACCTAAACAGATGGGAGAAAGAAGTGGTAGTTTCAAAATCACGAAATATGGTAAAAAATATCTTGATGAAAATATAACTATTGTAAATTACCTTTTAAATAATAACTTAGATTCCAATAAACTAAAAGAGGCATTTGGAAAAGCCCACATAAACCGTAACAAACCTCAGGAGATAGAGAGTTTTGATGAGAATCTAATGATATATGAGGGAACACAAGAGTTAATAAATACTCAAAAATATAAACGTTCAAAACTTTTAAGAGATAAAGCTATAAAATATTTTACAGATGCAGATGGAAAGATAAAATGTTGTGGTTGTGGTTTTGATTTTGAAGAGGTTTATGGTGAAAAAGGAAAAGGTTACATAGAGATTCATCATCAAAAACCAGTTTTTCAATTTGATGGTGATGATATGAAACAAACCATAAATGATGCTTTAAAAAACTTAATTCCATTATGTGCAAATTGCCATAGAATGGTTCATAGGAGTAAAAATGATCTATTATCATTAACTGAGTTAAAAAAGATAATATTTAAAAATTAAAAGGAAAAATATTATAAATATTTTCAATTTTATAGACTATACAAGAAGTCTATTCTATAAACTTAGTTAAAATACTATTTATGAAACTATCACACTTAAAACAAATAACAAACTATTTACAAAATTTTAAAAAGATTTCAGCTATTTATAGAGTTTCTGACACTATTTTAAAGATAGCTTTTGATGGAGATAAGACAAATAAAAATAATGAATTATATTTTAATATGCAACGATCAAATTCAAATATTTTTAAAACTTTATCTTATAGTCGTTCAAAAATTTATAATGCTCCATTTGATGTAGTTCTTTCAAAAAGATTTAATCGTTCAAATATTTTAAATATAGAACTTCTAAATGGTGATAAAATTATCCGTTTTAAAACTTCATTAGCTTCTGCATATAAAGAGGAGATAACCTATTTTCAAATAGAATTTACTGGTAAATATACAAATATTATTATTTTAGATGAAGAAAATATTGTTATTGAAGCTCTTAGACATGTAGACCTTTTTTCATCATTTAGAGAAGTTAGAGTTGGTAAAAAACTTTTAGATGTTTTACCTGCCCCTTTTATAGCTAAAGATTATCCTATAGATGATATTGAGAAATTTTTATATGATGTTTATGCTAAAGAACAAAAAAATAGATTAGAATCTTTAAAGAAGCAAAAAATCTCTTTTTTAAATAAAAAGCTTAAAAAACTTGAAAAATTATATGATTTACTAGATGATGAAGCAACTTTATTTGATGAAGCGAGTATATCTCAACACTACGGAAACCTTATACTATCAAATATGCACACAATTAAGCCATATTCTAATATTTTAAAATTGAAAGATTATAACGGTGATGAAATTGAAATTATACTTGATAAAAAATTTCCAACCGTTGCACAAATGTCTAATGCATTATTTAACAAAAGTAAAAAAGCTAAACAAAAAGCTAAAAATCTACATATCGAAAAAGATTCTTTATTATCAAAAATCGAACATATAAAACTGTTTATAAATACAGTACAAGAAACAACAGATATAACAAAAATTTCTCTTCTTTTCCCAAAAAAAGTACAAGCAAAAAAAATAAAAATAAATGATTCTATAGAAGTTTTTTGGATTGAGGGTTATAAAGTGCAACTTGGAAAAAATGAAAAAGGTAATATAGAAGTTCTTAAAAATGCAAGGGCAAAAGATATTTGGATTCACCTAAAAGATAGACCATCTGCTCATGTTATTATAGGAACTGATAAACAAAACCTACCGTTACATATAATAGAAAGTGCTGCAAGATTATGTGTTGATTTTACAACCACTTCAAAAGATAAGTATTTGGTCGATTATACCCCACGAAGAGAAGTTACTATACAAAATGGTGCAAATGTACTTTATAATAAGTATAAAACCATAGAGATAGATACTAGAAAATAAAAAGGGTATTTGATGATAGTTGGCTCGATTGGAAATACGATTTTAGTGAATCAGATGACAGCAAATACATCTGTTATACAAAATGCTCATGATAATCGTATAGAGTTTCAAAATATGATAGCACAATCTGCTGTAAATGAAAAAGATGAAAAAGTTTTAGAGGTTCGTCCAACTGAGGAGAACCATGAAGTTGATCCAGATAGGGAACACAATAAAAATGAAGCAGATCAAAAAAATGCTAGAAATAAGAAACATATAACTAATAATGATGATGAAATTGATAATGAAGATTTTACAGAATTTAAACTAGATATAATGGTTTAATAAAATTTAAACATTCTACTACACAAATATTACATACATTTTGCTACAATACGATTACAATAATTTTAGGAGTTTTTATCAATGCTTGATAAATCATCTTACTTAGCACAATACTATGCTATTTTTAATAAAACAAGAATCATATCCAGAACTAACCTTAGAGGTGTCATCATAAGTGTCAATCAAAACTTTTGTGATATAAGTGGTTATTCAAGAGAGGAGTTATTGGGCTCTTCCCATAGTATGATAAGACATCCAGAGATGAAAGATGCTATTTTTAAACAGATGTGGAAAACTATAACATCTGGGAAAATTTGGCAAGGTGAAGTTAAAAATTTACGAAAAAACAATGGCTTTTACTGGACAAAAAGTGTTATATTCCCTATCTTTGATGATAATAAGAATATTGTTGAATATGCCTCTTTTAGAGAAGATATAACAAAAAGAAAACTTCTTGAATTAAAAATAGAGAAAGAGGATAACTTAAGAAAAGAGATTCTACACTCACAATCAAGTATGGTTATTTTAGTACATAAAACAAAAGGTGTGATATTTATGAATCATCAATGTTTTATAGATTTACCATTTAGTTCACGAGCAGAATTTATGAAAGAGCATAAATGTATATGTGAACTGTTGATAGAGAAACCTAATTTTCTAAGAAAAACCACCAAAGATAGACACTGGTTAGATGATTTTAATGAATTTCCAAATAAAGAACACAAAGCTATACTCCTAAACAAAAATAACGAAGAGGAGATATATCGTGTAGATGTAAACAATTTAGATGATAATCCAAATCTAATGGTTATAAACCTAACATCTATAACTAAACTTGAAAAATATGCTAAACATCTAAAAATAGAAAAGATTAAAAAACAAAAGTCAGAATCAAAGATTGAGAATGCTATCACAAAGATAAAAGAGAAACTTGAATCTAGTGATGAGAGTAAAGATTTGCTAGAAGAGTTAAAAAATATTTTAGAATCATAACAGTTAAGCTATACTTTCAATAATTATTTAGTAGGAAGTGATATGGCTATTTTTGGTGAACATACAGAGAGGATAGTAACTGGTTTAGCACTGGTTGCTGGGGTTTTAACAGTTGGTTTTATAGATAACTTTTTTGTTATGTGGGTTGTTTTTGGTGCTATCTACCTTTTAGCTTTTAAAGAGGCTCTAAATCTTTTTGAGATTCCTTTTGATAACAAACACTTTTTTCCAGCGATTCTTTTATGGTTAGTAGCTGCTTTTTACCCTTATGGTGATGATCTATTTGTTTTAGCTGGTGTTGCTTATGCTAGTGCTGTCGCTTTTAACAAAGATGTAGAGTGGAAAAACTTTTTACCTTTCATATATCCAACTGCTGGAATCCTTTTTATGTTTACAATGTACCAAGAGTATGGTGTAACTTCCCTACTTTGGCTTATAATCGTTGTTGCTATGACTGATGTTGGTGCTTATGCTGTTGGTAAAAGTATAGGTAAAACAAAGTTTTGTGAAACAAGCCCAAACAAAACTATGGAGGGTGTTGTTGGTGGTGTAGTAGTAGCAACACTTAGTGGTATGTTTATGGGATTATCTATTGTTGATATGAAAGTAGCATTTTTAATCTCTTTATTTGTAGCGATAAGCTCTATATTTGGAGATCTTTTTGAGAGTAGCCTAAAGCGTTCAGCTGGTGTAAAAGATAGTGGAAATTTACTCCCCGGTCATGGTGGTGTACTAGATAGAATTGACGGATACCTTTTTGGTTCAATCGTGATGTTGGTTCTTTTAAGAGGGCTAGTTTGATACTCTTAGGCTCAACAGGTTCTATCGGTGTAAATACTCTTGAAATTGTTAAAAGATTCAATCTTGAAGTTGAAGTTTTAGTTGCTGGTAAAAATATAAATCTTTTAAATAAACAGATTCTTACACACTCCCCAAAAGTTGTGGTAGTAGCTTCAAAAGATGATGTTTTAAAAGTGAATCATAACAATGTTTTTTTTGGAGAAGATTCTATACTTAAAGTTATAGAGGATTCTAAAAGTAAATTAGTTGTAAATGCTCTTGTAGGATTCTTAGGTCTTGCTCCAACCATAAAAGCTATAAAGTGTGGTAAAAAAGTAGCCCTAGCTAACAAAGAATCTTTAGTTGCTTGTGGTAATTTTATAGATATTAGTAAAATTCAACCGATAGATTCTGAACATTTTGGACTTTGGTACTTACTTCAAGATAGACCTATATCGAAGATGATAATCACAGCTAGTGGTGGAGCATTTAGAGATTGGGACATTAACAAACTTAAAAATGCCACATTAGCAGATACTCAAAAACATCCAAACTGGTCGATGGGGCAAAAAATCACCATAGATTCAGCAACAATGGTAAACAAAATGTTTGAACTCCTAGAGGCTAGATGGCTTTTTGGTGAGGGTAAATATGATGCTATCATAGAAACAAAATCACTTATCCATGCTATGATAGATTTTAAAGATGGTTCAACAACAGCACACTTTGCCAATGCCTCTATGCAACTCCCTATAGCTTTTGCTCTTGATGAGAAGATGGATGAAAATATACTAGGTCATGTAGATCTACTTAAAGCTGGAAGTTTAGAGTTTCGTGAGATTGAAAAGAATCGTTACCCTATTTGGGAGATTAAAGATGATATTTTAAAAAATCCAAATCGTGGTGTAGTTATAAATGCTGCAAATGAGGTAGCTATCGAGAAGTTTATAAACAAAGAGATAGGATTTATGGATATAAGTAAAACTATACTCAAAGCTTATGAGATGTTTAGAGATGAACCAAAAAGTGTTGATGATGTTTTCGCACTAGACTATGAGATAAGAGAAAAATTAAAATAGGAGAGAAAGAGTGATTAGTTAAGCTGATGTAGTGGGAGGGTGCGAGAACACCCTACTGAACCACAAAATCAACAAAAGGAGTTTCAATGAAGAAGGTCATTGAAATTCTTAAGGTAATTATAGCAATTATTTCATTAATTGTAAATATCTTAAGATTTAGTAGTGGGGATTAACCCTCACTACCCTTTGTTTGATCGCATTAGCTTAACTAATCACTCTTAAAATAAATATGATTTTAAGTATAGAGAGTTCATGTGATGATAGTGCTATATCTATCACAGAGATAAAAACAAAAAAGTTACTGTTTCATAAAAAAATCAGTCAAGAGTTAGAACACTCTGTTTATGGTGGTGTTGTTCCAGAGTTAGCAGCAAGACTTCATGCTGAAGCACTTCCTCAGATTCTACAACAGTGTGAGCCTTACTTTAAAGATTTAAAAGCAGTAGCAGTTACTTCAACCCCAGGGTTAGCTGTTACACTTGTTGAGGGTGTTACTATGGCTAAAGCTATTGCTGTTTCTTTAGATATACCTATCATTGGTGTAAACCATCTTATCGGTCATATATACTCTTTATTTATTGAAAAAGAGACTATTTTCCCTTTAACTGTTTTACTCGTTTCTGGTGGACATACTCAAGTTATGGAAGTTAAAAGCTTAATAGAGATAGAAACTGTAGCAAAAAGTATGGATGATAGTTTTGGTGAAAGTTTTGATAAAGTAGCTAAAATGATGGGGCTAGGTTACCCAGGTGGACCAGTCATTCAAGAGTTGGCAAAAGATGGTGATAGAGAAAGATTTAACTTTACAGTACCACTTCATCAGTCACCACTCATAGCTTTTAGCTACTCAGGGCTTAAAAATGCTGTTAGATTAGCAGTTGAGAAATCTGATGAAAGTGATTATAAAGATATAGCTGCTTCGTTTGAGCATATAGCGACTAAACATCTAACTATGAA